>Ga0075367_10000009_pt1 | contig 43647 bp, 37 predicted proteins | sample EndMethybrTD3032_FD_71399 | JGI IMG/M metagenome (GOLD analysis project Ga0075367, IMG submission 71399) | Populus endosphere microbial communities from Tennessee, USA - Endosphere MetaG P. TD hybrid TD303-2 | ecosystem: Host-associated > Plants > Roots > Endosphere | place: USA: Tennessee... | reverse complement strand
GCAACTCCTCCTACTATGCGCACGTCGATTACTGAAAGGACCACTATGGCACAGCACAGAACAAACGAATCCGGCATAGTGCCGCTGCTTATCATGATTATATTGATCGTGGTTTTGGTTGTGGCAGTGGGAAGCTGGTATCTCTCTACTCGATCGGCCTCTAAAAGTGATGAAACGGCCACGGTGGGGGCGGACGAAGGACATAAAAAGGCTTCCCAGGAGGTTACTGGCGGTTCTATATTACAGTTGGCAGGCAAAACTATCCGGTTAACGTTGCCAGAAAAGTGGACGCATACCCAGGGCACGGATGAGTGTCCTGCGAACGCTACCGTGGATTTGGTTTGTCTGGAGGGCGCTATAATCACCCCCGGCACCCAGCTGCCTACAAGGTACAGCAACGGAACAGAATATTTTAACGTGCAGGTTGGAGTTTTTGAAAATGCGGCTCATCGGGTGGCCAAAGACTGGCTTATCCAGGACTTCGATGATGGCGAGAGCAGCGATCAGGATATTGTCAGCTCCACGGCCATCAACGGCTATGACACGTATTATCGAAAAAAGAAGATGTCCGGTGACGGCACCACAATAGAAGAAGTGAGCTATGTATTCTCCAGGAAAAGTAAGGTTGTCCTTATAAAAGCTCGCGTTTACGAGCCTGGAACACTTGCTGACGGCCGGCAGGTCGGTGACTTTAGGAAGTTTGAGCCGGCCATAAATCAGATGGCGCGGAGCCTCGCGCTGGACCCCTAGAGGCTGGCGGGATTCATGACTAATTCTATGTCGTAACTCCGAGTATCCCCTTACTGCATATCTCACAAATTCAATTCATAAAGGAGCAAAAAATGCGGCCTAGTTTAGAGATGCCTTCAAGTCCGCCATCTCCCGGCGCGCCCGACGCAATAATCTCGCCCCCGATTTTATCCGGGCCTCCTGAACTTTCGGATCCACCCGTTGCCCGTGGCTTGGATCGTATCAGGAACTTGGCAGGACGTGCGGTTCTTGCCGCTGCCATCACGCTGGGGTTGGCAGCTGGAGAAGCGGTTGGCGAGCACGCGCCGGTTGCCGTAGCCGAGGCTCCATACCCTGACTCCGATGCCCAGGACTGCTCCGGGCGTTACGGAATATATTCCTGGTGTAAGAGCGGCACATGGATTTCTCCCAGGGGTTATGGATACCGCAATTGCACCGACTGGGCGGCATTCCGTATCCAGCAGCTTACCGGCCGGAATGTTCCTCGCGGCCTGGGCAACGCCCGGGATTGGGACGCAAACGCGGCCCGGGCTGGCTATCTGGTAGACAACACGCCTAACATAGGTGACATCGCTGTATGGGATGGTGGCTCGATGGGACATGTCGAAGTTGTCGAGGACGTGCACGCAGACGGCAGCGTCAACACCTCAGGCTACAATAAGCGGCGCGACGGGACATATGGCACGCAGGTTCGGGTCAGAGCTGACCATTATATCCAGATAGCAGATTCCCCGCCGCTGGGTTCTGACCGACCTCCCGCCCAGCCATACCCAGAGGCCACTCCGCCGCCAAGTATGTATGGACAAGGTGATTTGTACTTCATCAAGAGCGCAGGCACTCCTTCCGGACATGTCGAAGTCCATTCAGCCACGAAACGGACTAGTTACCAGGACAGTGACCTACATCAAATAACAAGGTTTAGCAGTGCTGATGCCGTCAACGGAACGTTCCAGATGGTCGGCCGCAAGCTGTATTTCATCAAGACGGCCGCAACCGGATCCGGTCACGTTGAAATCCACACTGCTACGGAACAGTCTGCTTATTCGCAGGCAGACTTAGCAGTCGTCACTCCGTTTACGATAGAAGATGGTGCCAATGGCACGTGGCAGATGGCCGACATAAACCACGATTTATTCGAAGATTTGGTGTTTATTAAAACCGCAGCAACCGCGTCGGACCGGATCGAAGTGTTTGCAGCTTACGGCGGGTCTTCCGGGCACTTCGGTTCGTTATCATTGGCTAAACCCAGCGCGTTCAGGCTCGGCGAGGCTGGCAACGGCCAATTCCAGATCCAAAACGCCGACCTCGTGTTTATCAAAATCCGGGCAACCCAAAGCGGCATGGTGGAATACTTCAGGGCGCCTATCGGTGGTGACTTCGTCTCAATCAGCGAAGCGACGCCTACAGCTTTTAACGCAGCCGAACATGCAAACGGCATATTCTCTAGCATGGACGTAAATGGGGACAATGGGGCGGAACTTGTCTTTATCAAAACAAATAATATAGAGTCGGGTCAGGTCGAGGTGTTTGCGGCAGCTGGCCAGAACTATCAACAAGTTATCCTGGCCAAGTCAACGAATATTCGGGCAGAGCAAGGCGGGCATGGGCAGTTTCAGGTGGACAATAAAGAGTAGGCGGCTAGCAATTAGAGCAAGGGGCTCCGATTGCGCGGCTAAAACTCGCCTAAGCTTGTGGCAATGTGGCTCGTCCAGCCTTGCATATCGGGTGACCAGCCATGTACTTCAACTCGGCCACTGCCGGTGCCCCGGAGCTTGATTAGCTGGAACTCATCCCTGTTGTCGCCGTGCGGGTCAGCGCTGATTACTTCGTTCGAGGCAGGATCAACACCCGGATGATTGCTGGCAATGTGGCTGATCCAGCCTTGCATGTCGGGGCTCCATCCGTGGTCTTCAATCTTGCCGCTGCCATTATTGCGGTATTTAATAAGGTGGAATTCATCGCGTCCATCGCCGTTGGTATCTGAGCTTATAACAGTGGCATCGGCAGGATCAACACCCGGATGATTGCTGGCAATGTGCGTAATCCACCCTTGAAGGTCAGGAGACCAGCCATGCGTTTCGATGCGTCCGCTGCCCGTTCCGCGTAGGAATACCAGATGGAATTCATCGCGTCCATCGCCGTTAGTGTCGGCGGCAACAACCTTGGCGTTTGCAGGATCAACAGTCGGGTGGTTAGTAGCAACATGCATGAACCAGCGTTGTCCGCTTGCGTCCCAGCCATGAATTTCAATCTTGCCGCTGCCGGTATTTCGAAGCTTCACCAGGAACAAGTTATCTTTACGATCGTTGCCCAGATGCGCTGTGACGACCATGTTGTCCACCGGATCGCTTGCTGGCAAGTTACTCGCGGTGTGCTGGGACCATCCCTGGTAAGAGTTATCCGACCAGGTATGGAATTCGGTGCAGGCGCTTCCGGTGTTGTTCAGCATGGCGACGGTGAGCCGGTCAGACCGCCCGTCCTGGCTGTTGGGCACGATCGCCTCGCCTGTAGGCAGGCCCGAGAGGTTACTTACGTCGCGGCAAGCGTAGTAACTGCCGCTAACCGTGCCTCCGAACCAGTTGGTGAATAGATTGAAGAAATTCTGGTTGCCCGAAAAATGCGGCGTATACCAGTACAGTGCCGCCGTTGCGCCCGATCCCATTTGGACGGGTGTGCCATCGATTGTCCGGATGCCGTCGTAGTAAGTGGTTGAGCCACTTGGGCAACGTCGCCAGTTTCCCTGGACCATGGGGCCGCTGTAGCAGGACTGCGGGTCATCGGAGTTATTCCAGCTTCCCTGGATGACAGCCCAGCCGACATTTCCTTTAGACCGCTGTTCGGAAAACTTCATATTCCAGGTGGCGCGTATGATCTGCTGCGAGAACCCGACCTTTCGGTCACTGTTTACGCAAGTGTTGTTAACAGAGGTAACCGGGACATTATTGATGCTATAGAGGTTGACGTTTGAGTAGTTGTATTTGGTGCCGCTGTCGGGGCAGCCGTATCCAAGCGCGGCCGCATAGCGTAGGACACTACAGCCTGACCCGCCCGTAACCAAACCTTGTTCTTTTTGGAGGGTCGCCAGAAGGACCTGCGGATTTAGCCCGTACACTTTGGCTGCGCTATTTATAACTGTTCCAGCCGAAACATTTCCGCCAAAGCTGAAGCCGGCGGAAGGTGAGTAGCCGATCGGTTCGGAGGCACTGAAACCGTTGTTGGTGCTAATGCAGCTGCTTGGAAAGCGATTCAAGAACTCATCGATCTGGGCGGCACCCATGCTGTTGCTGTCATCAAATACAACGTCGTCGATAATAAGGTTAGGGTCAAAAGTTGCCGCATTCGCTTTGCTGGTCAGCAACATAACCGGGCTCACCAGCAAAGCAGTGATAGTTATAAAATGGACAAGTCGTTTCATCATGGCGATACCTCTAAATTAGTCGCGTCGGCCGCAGTTTTTGTTTGACCACTTAAGCTTGCAGTCGCGGTAACCCGCCATGTGCCTGCCGTAAGGCCGATGTCCTGCAATTTCCAGTCCCAATAGGCGGAGCCGCCACGGTCAGTCGTGCGTACCTCGACAGCCTTAACATCGGAACCCTTAGTGAACGTGATAACGCAAGTAGCCCCAGGAGTTGTACTGCAAGTGGAGGACATGCTGGAAGATTTGCTAAGGCTTGGCTTATGATTGCTGACAAAATCCCCAGTCGGATCCAGCAAATTAACGGTTCCCGATCCGTTCCCAGGAGCCTTGTTGTCGCCAGGTGCTGTGCCGCTATCCGTAGCACTCGCATCTTTATCTGGGGAAGAACCATCGGAGGCGATGGGCGTTGTAGTAGTACCATCCTGGGGTTCGCCCTTGGTGTCCGAGCTGGCAGTCACTGGCCGCGGAGCATCATGGAAAAAGTGTGTTCGGTTAGTCATCTCCAGGCCGGCGATAATAGCCGCACCGGCAACCACCAGGCCAGCCGCCCAGATAAAAAGGGGTTTTCGAAAAAACGACTTTTTTTGTTTGTGCTGCCTTTTCATATTTTTGCTTACCTTACTAATAGTTTATGCTTGTGGTTATAAAAAGTAAAGTATTTAACAGCGTTTAGGACACAACCGGACGGTAGAAAGATGTTTAATTCGATTTGACTGTGCCAAGTTCAGCGCAGGCTGGATCAGGAGAGCTGGAAAATCGTTTCGTGATGTCTGTATATTTGAACTCGTGACGACTCCCATCAGGCAATGCAAACTGGCATTCAGGAAGGTAAGGCAGGTCGTATCCGGCGTAACGATTAAGTACGATACGGAATAGATTAGTGCTAGAGAGATGCGCCATATCATCCTTTGAGGCGCGGGGGATATGGGCGGCCTGCAAAATTCCAAACTTCATCTGGAGCCATTCATCGGACCATGCGCGCATGTCGCCCCGAAGCACAAGTGTCTCAAGCGCTTCCGGAGAGGTGGTCGGTTTTTTGAATGTGTCTGCCATTGTCTGAGGGTAAGGCCCCTCGTCTGCATTAATCAGAATTACCGCTTGGCCTTTTGAATGCGTGCGTATGCTTGTAATAATTTCTTCCATTTGGGTATTGATGGCTTGCACCTGATCGGTGTATTTTTGCCTGATAGGCCGCCCCACGCTATCGGTGTTGATGTCCGTCGCCAGCGAACCGTCGGCATTGAACAGGAACGGCTCGTGCGGCACAAGGATGTGGGCAGTAATGAGTCGTCCGCCCTGCTGCGGGGCTTGGCTCAATTCGTCCAAAATAGTAAGCTGTGAGCGAACTTGACCGACGAAGTCCTGGTCCTCAAACTTTAGCGGCCACCACGAAATCCCCACTTTCCCAAAACGATAGAAAGGACTACTCACGACTTGCACCGACTCAAGGCCGCGCAGTCGTTTGGTTTTGCCAAAGGCTGTGACACGGTCATCCCACATGTGATCGACGTCTGAAAGTGGTGCCTTATTGGTGGCGCCGTACCAGGAACCGATGTTGTGGTACGTGTAGCCCTCCTGCTTGAGCGCTTTCACGACATTAGATTGCCGGATAAGGTGGTGAAAGAGCGTGCGGCTTTGCAGCTGGTCTTTCACAAACGGCATAACGCTGGATTTGGTAAAACCAGCATTCATAGTAGAGGCGATTGACATTGCTGTATAGGGGTAATTGCTGTGTGCTTGGTCGTTTACGACAAACTGTTGGCCGCGCAAAAAGCCGGTGAACGGACGGTTATCAAACTGGAATTGCTTTTGTAGTACGTCAGCACTCGCGTAGCGGTCAAGCACGATGTAGTAAATGTCGGGCTTGTCGGAGGCCGGCTGGTTTTTGGGTGCAGGGAAGGCCTCGGCCACCGCATTACTTTGGCGTGCTACCTGAGGCGCCCATTGCATAATGCGGACTGCTTGTCCAACGAAAACCACGCCTATCACCACGAATACCGCAGCAGCAATATTTATAGGATGCGCCTGCCGGTTCTGCCATTTCTCAACCGTCCGCCCCACCCAAAGTGCACCGAGCACCAGAGCTACCAGAAATAGCAGGCTAATAACCGGTATGTCATTGCCGTCCTCCGGCAGAATAGGAAAAATGGAACGCACGAATCCGGCAATGGACATAAGCCGGCTGTCGTAGTTGACCATCAGCAGGCCCAGCAGTGTTACGACCACGAGTTTGGCACCGATACCTTTCGGCCTTTTGACCAAAAACACAATAACCGCAAAAATGAGTGCCGTGAAGGCATGCATGAGCGTTGGCAATCTCAGTTGCTTCAAAAAGAGTTCTATCTCGTTATCACTATGAAAAATACTTGCAAAGAAGAAGCTCATCAGCACAAGAAAAGGTGCCAGCCACAACAGGAAAAAATGAAACCAACGGCTTCTTCTAACGACAGACCAATGCTCCTTTACATTTTTACCGAAACCCACCAGTTTTTTAACGCCCATATCCGCCTCATGAAATCCTTGTACTAAGTAATGTAACACGACTCGGCAAATGGTGGCAGTGAAGAGGCTTGCCATGCTACTATGGTCGTAATATATAACATACAGATCATTTAGAGGGTAACGGTTACAAACTATGGCTGAAACGATTGCGGAAAAACTTAAGGTTTTTTACCGGAGTAGGCTGTTTGCTCCGGTTGTCATTGTATTGTTTATTTTGTTCGCGAACGGCTTGTACCTGACAGGCATTTTTAATACCAACCCGATAAACTACCGGTCAGGTTTGATCAGTAGTGTAGAGCGCGGACCTTTGGGCGGAGAGTATACCATCGATCCAAGCGACGGTTTTTATGCCCAGGCGTTGGGTAAGCGCGCTGCGGCTGATTTGGCACAAGGGAACATTCCGTGGTGGAACCATTACGAAGGCGTTGGTGCGCCTCTGATCGGCGGTATGCAGTCTGCGGCGCTGTTCCCTTTGCAGTTCTTGCTTGGGTTCGCTAACGGACTGTTTTATTTCCATTTGGCTCTGGAGCTTATTGCCGGGCTTGCGACGTACTATTTCCTGCGCCGTTTACGGTGTAACAGGGCTGCTGCTATGCTTGGCGCGGCTGCTTTTGCGATAAACGGGACATTTGCCTGGATTACACACACCATCTTCAATCCGATCGCATTCCTGCCTTTGATGCTGCTTGGAGTGGAGATTGCGCTGCAAGCAGCCAGGGATAAACAGCGCCGCGGCTGGTTTATTTTGGCCCTTTCGATTGTTTGTACGACCTATGCCGGCTTTCCGGAAACAGGCTTTATAAATGGTATGTTCGCTGGACTTTGGGCGATCGTCAGGATGACGACGTTATCCAAGGGGATGTATTGGCCGTTTGTCCGGAAACTGCTTATTGCCGGTGGAGTCGGCCTGGCGCTCAGTGCACCGCTACTTATCGCTTTTGCCGGATACTTGCACCACGCCAATGTCGGCTTGCACGAAAGCAATACCGCAAAACTGATCCTGCCAATGCTTGGTCTGCCCGGCCTGGTCATGCCCTACATTTATGGACCGATTTTTGCCAACTGGGGTTATGACACAACCATGACCTTATACAAGTGGTGGGCAAGTGTCGGCGGCTTTATCAGTCTGACCTTCCTGCTTACGGCATTTGTCGGAATGTTTGCCAAAGGGTTCCGCCGCCTCGACCGCGGGTTCCTATTAGGCTGGATTATCTTCTGCGTATTCGCTTCTTACGGGATTCTGGGCTTCAATTATATCGCCGGAAATATTCCGCTGCTATCGCTGGCCGCGTTTTGCCGCTACTTGCCGCCGGTGTACATCATGGCGATTATTATGCTGGCCGCGATGGGCCTGACACAGCTTTGGAATAACCGGGGCGACCGCACAGCTATTCCGCGCAAGGTGATTCTGCTCGTCGGCGGGGGGACTATTCTCCTCGCCGCTATCGCAGCCCTGTTTGCGCGCACGGAATATCATCGGTTATTGGGGGCGCCAAGCATCAAATACTGGTTCTACGGTTCAATTGTCTGGGGTCTTGGCAGCCTGATTGTGCTGACACTATGTATGCTTTGGCCTAAGAAAGTGCTGGCGCGCATTGGGGTCGCCATAGTCCTATTAGCCGACGTGACGATTATGTATGCTATCCCGATGTTTTCCGCGCCGCGCAAGGCGACCATCGATGTGCAGCCGGTCAGTTTCCTGCGGCAGAATCTGGATTATCACCGTTTCTATAGTCTGGGGCCGATTCAGCCTAATTACGGAAGCTACTTCAAAATCCCTTCTGTCAACATAAATGATATCCCCCAGCCGCAGCTGTACAGTGACTATATTACCGAAAAACTGGATCCGAACGTTAACCCAATCACCTTTACCGGCACTAACTTCCTTGACCCGAATAAGCCCAAGCCACTTGAAGCGTTCCTGACCAACATGAAGGCCCACGAGTTTATTGGCGTGAAGTACCTTATTACCTTCCCGAACGCCTTGACAATTGATCAAGCACGTGACGCCGGATTGACGCTTGCCTTCCGCGACAATGTGGCAGAGATTTACGAACTGCCAAATCCCAAGTCATTAGTAACGGTAGAAAAGGGCGACTGTGATGTGACAATCAAGGGATGGGATGAATTTACTGCCAACTGCAGCCAGGAATCGACGATAGTCCGCCGCGTGCAGTTCATCGAAGGCTGGACAGCTAAGGTTGATGGCAAAGCAGTGCCAATCAACGTGTACGCCAAATTATTCCAAGAGATAAAGGTGCCTGCCGGACAACACACAGTGACGTATGTGTACGAACCACCGCACGTTAAGCTTGGTTATGTCGCGGCATTTTTGGGTCTCGTGATCATTGGTGTAGGCTATCGACAGAATATACGGCGTGTTTTTGGCGGCGGTACATCGTCTCGTGGCCAAGGCAGACCTGCAGCGACAGCAGAGCCTCTTACCAAAAAACGTCCGACCGCAAAGACTTCCGCCAAAAAGACGAGTAGGGCTGGTAAACGTTAGTCGCTGCCAAGCAGCGCCGCAATCACTCGTCTGCACTCACTACGATTTGAGCTGTTCTACGAAAGTAGGGAGATCCACGACGGTAGCTTGCTCAAATAACTCCGTGTTGATTACTGCGTGCACCGGCAGCTCACCTAAAAGAACGAGTGAGCGAGCCTCTTCTATTGCTGTGGCGCGCATCAGATATAAGGAGTTTTCTGGCACGGTTAAGTTTGCGCCACTCCGCCCGAGGCTCGGGGTGTTGGTTAAGGCGTGTATACGCCATGCTGCGCCTGGAACTTCCCAGTTATTTACGATTTCAGTATCGGCCGGGATTGTAATAGTATCAGTTTTCTTGCCAAAGACTGGGGTGCTGAGCGTGTGTATACCGGTTACATCACGACCCCAGGGATGGGTCGGTACATGAAGGCCGCCCTTGTTTCTGCGTCCAAATACCGTTATCTCGCCCGTATCATTGTTACGTACCAGTCCGTTGTCCAATTCAAAAATTTGGACCAAGTTTCTCACTAAAGTTTTTACGTGACATATTCCTTATTCCTTCCTAATCGCGCTTCTTTTTTGAAGCGAAGTTTGCAAATCTCTCTTCGGCCTCGGCTAAAGCGTCGATGTCCCCACGCTTTACGCCCCTAAAAACCAATTCATTCACTGCAATAGCTGCCGCTTCCGTAGCCATTGCCTTGGCCTTAGATTCTGCCGGGCGAAATTCGGCGGCTGGTGTGCCGTATGTGTCAAACATGGGCGCGCGGCGGATTCTATCTTTAGGGATATCCAGCGCAACCGATAAGATACGCTGGAAGCGGATGCCGTGCATAAAACCCGAGATCAGGTTGATGCCGTGGACTACGCCATCACGGTGGAAGTCATCGATATTCAGGTAGCCGGCGCGCATGGAGTGCACCACATCGCCAATGCTGTTATTGGATTCGCCTTGGCGATGGATGATGGTATCAATAGCCTCATCGCTGAGCCCACTGATGTGCAGACGCTGAGCCAAAGGGACGGCAAGTTTATCGGCTTCCCGACTTCCAACCGGAGGAATATGCTCAGGTGGCCAGTTCTGTGCGAGCGTAGGAGAACCGCCTGCAAAAAGTGCAGACGTATGGAAGCTTGAGTCGTACACATAGGCGGCAAACTCAGCGCGGTGCTGAGAAGCGGCCGTTAGGTGGTGCTCAAAGCCACCATCTGGCGCGGTTGTTACATATGAGGCGCGGCCAGGAGTAAACAGGACAGCGCTATCCAACCCAAAGTCCGACATTAGGTGTAATTTTAAACTAAAAGTTGAAACTTGTCAAGTACCAGAGGTAGCCAACAATATCAGGTGTCTAACTTCTTTGGTAGCAACTCTCTAAATTGTTTCTGGAAGATAAAACGCCGTGCGCCAAAACTCCAGAAGAATACGATTGTGACGGCAACCAGCTTGGAGACCAGATAATGTAGTCCTACCCCTGATGTTAGGAACCAGACCAAAAACGCCGTCAAGCCCAGCCCGATAAAGCCGATAATGCCAAACAGCGCAGCCTCGTGCCACAACGCCCGCGCCGTGCGCTTGGTGAACACCCACCACACACTGAGCGCAAAGTTAACTGCCATCGAAATAGTAAATGATAGGATGGCCGACAGCACGTAAAACATGTGAAACTTGTCGGTAAAGATATACAAAAGTCCAAAGTCAATAGGAAATGCTATAACCACTACCATGCCGTAACGAAAAAGCTGCACAATCGGGTGGTTGGTTGGATACTTGAGAAGCTTTTTGAAAAATACGGGGTAGGAGTGGCCGAATAAAGTCATGTCGGTTAGCTTGCCGTTTCGGTCTCGTAAACGGTCTTTGCGGCCTCTGCCTTAGCATTCTTCGAGGTAAAGCGGTTCTTCAAAATCCATACAGCGTGCTGAAAACCGGTCTTAAAGTAGTTCTGATGTGACTCTCCCAGACGCTGGTGCTGGGCAATACTAAATTCGCCGAAAGCGATTTCTGGATGAGTCGCCGCGTTAATTTTGATCTGGGGACTCAAGTTCCACTCGCCCATGCTTAGCTGAAGCTTTTCGCGGACGTCTTTTTTGAAGACCCACATACCGGTCAGAATGTCATTGATTTTCTTGCCGTAGAGGATGCGGACCTCGGTGTTGAGCATCCACACGCCAAAACGCAGCTTGAACGGAATTTTGGTACCGTCCTGAAGCGGGTAGCGGTTGCAGGAAATAAAGTCCAGTTTTTCATCGAGCAAGTGGTCGATAACTTTAGCCAAGTCCTCGATCGGATACGTGGCGTCGCCATCAGCACCAACGATAATATCGCCAGTCGCCATTTTGATGCCCGTCATGTGCGCAAAACCGTAGCCAATACCACCGATGGTGCGGTTGTCCTCAACGGCCTTTACTCCAAGCTTTTTAGCGACTTTGACGGTGTCGTCTTTCGAGTTGTTGCTAATAACGATGATTTCATCAACGATCTTTGGAACGCGGTCAATCACTTCTTTCAAGTGACCTGATTCGTTGCGGCAAGGCAGACACAATGTAATGCGTTTGTTTTTATACATTTTAACCCCTAATTCTCTTCAAAAATATCATATCACACCGGGGGCGGACGCGCCTAGCCTTTGGCCAGGATGCCGGGCTTATCCAACACAGTATCAAGCGGATCGAGTTCGATGCCGATTTTTTTAAGATCCTCGGCGTTATCGACCGAGCGGAGCATCTTGAGACCCCACAGATTGTCCTCATTTACGGCCAACGGCAAGCGCAGGAAATTAATGGTCCGCATCGCGCCAAGGATAGCGAAGAACGGCACCGGCACAAAGATCGCTTTAACGCCCAGCCGCTTTGCTACCGCCTGATAGAATTGTTTGTTCGTCACGACTTCAGGATTTGCTACGGTGAATGTGCCGGACAGACCCTGCTCTATAACCCGTTGGATAACGCGCACCAGGTCGTACACGCCAATTACCTGAAGCGGCTGCTTTCCGCCGTCAATAAGCGGCACAATCCGTTTGGTACGGATGTGCTCAGACATTTGCTTGACCAGGCCGCCATCGCCCAAGATCAGGCCGAAGCGCAAATTGACATCACCACCAGTGTTAAAGACTTCTTCCACGGCCAGTTTTTGCTTACCGTATACCGACTTTGCTTCATCGTGTGCTGACATGCTCGACATAAAGACGTTTTTCTTCAGCCCATACTTCCGGCTGGCGGCGACCAGGCGTTCAGCGGCTTTTTTGTTAAGTTCCATAGCGTCCGGATGGTTGCGATCGTATTTAACGTAGGCAGTGTGCACAAGGTAGTCCGCGCCCTTAAAAGCTGCTTCGTCAACTGGTTTTTCAAGATCATATTCGAAGTAGGCAACATCTTTTTTTGCCCGGTATTTTTTGGCATTTCGTACCAGGGCATTTATTTTCCAGCCTTGGTCAAGGAAGTGGTTTACCAGCTTTGTTCCAACAAAACCACTCGCACCGGTAATGACGACGGTCGGCTGTTTTTTATTGCTTGATTGAGCGCTGTTCGTGTTTTTAGCGGCAGATTTGGCCATGGTTTTCTCCTCCTCTAAAATATTTGCGGCCGTTACGTGGGCGTTTGCTAACAGTGTAAAGGTCAGGCCTTTGGCTGGCAAATAGGTGAAACCGGAACTGTCGGCGACGTAGACGTTTTGAGTGCCATGCAGGCGGCCTTCGGGACTGAGCGTAAAGGGCTTTTCTTCCTGGCTGAAGGGCAGTGTGCCGGCATAGTGCACGCTCGCCCCGTACCCCGGATTGATGCGCGCCAGCGCAAACAGCCCCATCTTGCGAGCCGCTTTTATACATTGGTCTTCGCGGCTTTTGTACTCATTCTCGTCCGCTTTGTCCAGGACGTACGAAGCTTTTAGGTGGTCACCGGTCGGGGAGTTTTTATCAGCTTCCAGCTCCAGGAATTTCTTTTCATTCACTTTGTCGGGGTGGTGCACACCAAGGATCACCAGGCCGGACATCAGGTAGCGCATCACGATTCTGGCATCGTCAAAATTCAAAGGAAGTTGTTTGATGATGCGGAACAACATTAACGACTGATAACTGTACAGTGACGCCACCGACATATCGAAGTTACTATGTTTTTTGTCGAGGAACATCGTCAACTGTGCAAAGCCGAGCTTTTTCGGCTCTACCGCCTTGCCGACCATAGCTGGCTGCAAGCAGGGAATGTAGGTGTAGGGGTTGCAGAGCAGGGGCACGCGCTGGCCTTTTTTCCCCTGGGAACGCAGCACAATTCGAGCTGAACTGATCGGGTTGGCGGCCAGTATAAGTTTGCGGCATCGGAATGTGACTGGTTTGTTATCTTCGGTGCGCAGCGCAGAGATTTCCACGGTGCCATCCTTTTTTTCGGAAAAGCGCGTAACGAGATGTCCACCAATATATGTAAAGTTAGACTTTCTCCGCAGTTCATCCACAGTAATCCACGGACGCCAGCAGCTGCGATTGCGGTCGGTGTAAAAATCCATGTCGCGGTAGCCGTATTTTTTGCGGCCATGCAGGTCTTTGGTAAGCAAGGCCAGGGGTGTACGGCCGACAAAAATTCCCCGTTTGTTAAAGCCTTTTTGCCCGGCCTTGTATTTTTTATAAATCCGGACATGGTTGCGGTCCATGGTGGCTGATGGCTGGAACGTTTTAAGTTCGCCCATCGTGTATTTTGACGCATCATCTTGAGTGGCGCTGATGCCGATGCGGCTGCTAATCGTCTCGTATGCCGGAACGATTTTAGCTGGATCCATCCCCGCAGCTTCAATATCTGCACGTGAATATTCCCAGCACTGTAAGCCCCAGCCAATGCCGAGCCCGCCGTATCCCAGGCTTTCGATAGGCGAGAATGTGTCAGATTTTATGGGCAAATACGTGTCGACAAACTGCGTCAGATGTTTGCGCGTCGGCGTAACCTGTGCGCCTTTGCCGATATCGCCCCACACCACGCCCTCGGCGTTGTCGCCGATGAAATAGCGATGCTGCCCGACCTCTGTCTTACGAATCGAAATATAATCTTTATCTGGCACGATGGTGTCATATTCCGGGTTGCGCGCGCCAACATCAATCATAGCGACGTTTTTGCCAGCTTCAACGAGCGTTTGGGCGGCCATCGAACCGGACGCACCGGAGCCAACGACAACGTAGTCTAAGATTTCTGAACGATCTGACTGTCCGTGACTACTACTGGCCACAACTTGAAGTTGTTTTTTGGTCTTTTTCTTGTTCATCGTCCGACTACCTTAATGAGCGCCAGGCCGAATGCTGCCCGAACCACGCCGCGCAGTCCGGATAATCCGATCACTACCACATACCAGCCGGCGCGGGCTCTCGGCAAAAAATGATCGGCATACTCTGGATTTGTCTCAAGCACCGAAAGCATGACGTACAAGCGCCGACGTACTTCGGAGTTAGCGTCGGCAAACACCAGACCGCCGTCGATAAAACCAAGCGACCAAGGATGCTTTACGGCAAACGCCAACAGCTTTTTATCGCGTGCGGAAGTCCGGCCCGGATTAAAACGGACGGCGTGCATGTACAATCGTAATGCTTCATTATTCAACGGCCGTTTCAGTAAATAGCGTCCGAAAACAGCGGCTTCTTTTTCTAGTCCGTGGGACTCGTCACTCATCTTAAAAACAGTATAGCAGTTAGCGCTTCAGAAGCGACAGAAGATATTTGCCATAGCCGCTTTTAACGAGCGGCTCGGCTAGCGCAGCCAGCTGGTCACTGGTGATGAAGCCTTCTTGCCAGGCAATTTCTTCGATACAGCCGACCTTAAGTCCGGTGCGTTTTTCGAGCACTTCCATAAACTGCGATGCGTCGTTCATGGAACCGAACGTGCCGGTATCCAGCCAGGCCGTGCCACGGTCCATGGTTTGGACATGCAATTTGCCGCGCTTCAAATATTCTGCGTTAACAGAGGTAATTTCCAGTTCGCCGCGGTCGCTCGGCTCAATGTTTTTGGCAATCTCCACCACGTCGTTATCGTAGAAATAGAGGCCGACGACGGCATAGTTTGACTTAGGTTCGGCCGGTTTTTCCTCGATAGAAATTGCGCGCATATTTTCGTCAAAGTCGACAACGCCGTAGCGCTGCGGATCAGAGACGGGGTACGCAAAAACGATGCCCCCATCCGGATCGGTACACTCTTTTAGGCTATTGCCAAAGCCATGGCCGTAAAACAGGTTGTCGCCCAGGACCAAGGCGATTTTGTCATCGCCAATAAATTTTTCTCCAAGAATGAACGCTTGGGCCAGGCCACCCGGCTCAGGCTGCACAACATATTCAAAACGGCAGCCGAGCTGCGAGCCGTCCCCTAGCAGACGCTGGTACTGCGCTTGGTCTTCGGGCGTGGTTATGATGAGAATCTCGCGGATCCCGGACATCATAAGCGTACCCAGTGGATAGTACACCATCGGTTTGTCATAAATCGGCATCAATTGCTTAGAGATGCCTTTAGTAATTGGGTACAAACGTGTACCAGACCCGCCTGCGAGAATAATGCCTTTCATGCTACTCCTTCATCGACGTTTGCATTGTTTGCAGCAGCCAGTTCACCGGCTACATATTCGTGTAATTCTTCTTCCCAGTCGCGAAGTTCGAGGCCGGTAGCCTTTATTTTAGCAAGATCCATCTCACTTTGAAGAGGGCGAGGCGCAATATCTGGCTTTGAAGCGAAGTATTCTTCGGTAGTGGTGTCGGCAACTGTTAAATCGTCGCGGCCGAGTTCTTTGAAAATGGTGCGGGTGATGTCGGCCCAGCTGGCTGCCCGACCGTCGTTGGTGGCATTGTAGGTGCCGTGTTCGGCATTTGTACGGAGCAGGTGATCGATAGCCTTAACCAGAGTATCGGCAAATGTTAAACGTCCAATCTGGTCGGATACCACTTTGGGAGAAATATCCCTGCCAGCCAAATTGATCATGGTGCGGACGAAGTTTGGTCCGTCGCCAATCACCCAGCTGGTTCTTAGGATGTAGTGTTTCGGGTTTACGCTTGCGGCGATGTCCCCGGCGGCCTTGGTCTGCCCGTATACGCCGATGGGGGCAAAATCCTCTGTTTCGGTGTGCGGCGACTTGGTGCCATCAAACACGTAGTCGGAAGAGACATGCACTAAGGTGATACCGCGCCGGGCGGTAGCGCGCGCCAGATTAGCAACACCTACGGCGTTAACTTTCCAGGCGACTATCCGCCCTTCCTCGGTTTCCGCACCGTCGACGTTGGTGTAGGCTGAGGCGTTAATAACCACCTCGATGCCAGACCAGTCGAAGTTTTCCACCTTTGCGGCGGCTGTTACGTCCAAGCTTTCTCGGTCCGTTATTTTTGCATTGGGATATTCTTTTTGCAGCGCCTTGCCGAGTTGGCCGTTCGCGCCGACAATCAGGAGTTTTGCATCGTCCATTAGTTGCTAGCCTCCGGGTTGGCCTCGGAATTTACTTCGAGAGGCTGTACGTCCTTGAGCATCGGATGATTGCGGTCGCGCTCTGACATGATCGACTTATCAAGCGAAATCGGCCACTGTACGCCGATTTCGGGATCGGCCAGATTAACGAAACAATATTTATCAAGGTTGTCGGCGCTCCAATGCGCATTGACGCTGTAAAGGTAGTAGGTATCCGGTTCAAGCGTCTGGAAAGAATTGCCCACACCTTCCGGCAGGAATACGGCTACATTTGGGGTGATCTCGACAGTCACGACTTTACCAAAACTTGGTCCTTTGCGCAGATCGACATACGCCGCGAAAACCCTCCCTTTGATAACAGATATATATTTATCCCACGGTTCGGCATGGAAACCGCGGATCACGCCGGCTTCCTTGTTGTACGACAAGCTGTTCTGCACAACAGTGAATTTGTCGGGCATTCCGGCTGCGACTAATTTCGCCTTTTGGTACTTCTCCTGAAAGTAGCCCCGCTCGTCACCCACCTCGGTTATATCAAAAATTAAAAGACCTGGAATCTCGGTCTCGTGTCCGGTTACTTCTGTTGTGGGTACGCCCATTATTTCCTCCTATATGCCATGTATTTTAGCAGAATACAGCGCAGTTACGACTGGTGAGTCGTGAAAATCCCCGGTCGCTACCATACGTTCGATCTCCGCAACCGGCTTGAACTCATGCCGAATTATGTCCTCTAGTTCGTCTTCTTTTTCTTTGATCGGTCGCACATCTCTTGCCAAAAAGACAGTGAACGAGATCTTACCGATGCCGACGGCCGTGTAGAAAACACCGAGATCAATCCAATCGTCACTAATCATATGCGCCTCTTCGCGCAATTCGCGCTGGGCAGCAGCAAGAGGTGATTCACCATCATCGATAAAACCGGCGGGCATGGCCCAAAGCTGCTTATCGACCGGATATTTGTATGCGAGCTGAAGCAACACCTCCTTCTCGGCGTTGACTGCAACTATCATGACTGATGGCCGGCTCTCGATTACGCTGTAGGTCAGAGGTTTGCCCTTGTGATTCAAAACTTCATCACGCCGGACTTTGATCCAAGGAGTTTCGTAAACGACTTCGGATTTTAGCGTTTTCCAATCAGACATGTGCTTCCCCCTATCGCTCTGGCTTGATGCATTGCCATACCCCTTACGGCTTCTGGACTTCTGTTTCGCCAGCCTCGCGGTACTTAGCTTCGACAGCTTCTTTTTGCGGCTTCCACCAGTCCTCGTTTTCGCGGTACCAGTCGATGGTTTGCTGCAGGCCGCGCTTCATGCCGTTGGTGTCGGTGTACTGCGGCTGCCAGCCGAGCGTTTCGCGCAAATAAGTCGAGTCCATGGCGTAGCGCATGTCGTGGCCGGGGCGGTCGGTAACGTGGTCGTACCAGTCTTTCGGTTTGCCCATCAGCTCCAGAATCATTTCGAAGATCATTTTGTTATTAGTGTGGTCGTTGTCAGCGCCGATAATGTAGGTTTCACCCAATTTTCCTTTTTCGAGGATGAGCTGTACGGCGCTGTTATGGTCGTCAACATGAATCCAGTCGCGCACATTCAGGCCTTCGCCGTACAAGCGGGGCTTCATACCTATCATAATATTCGTAATCTGGCGGGGAATCATTTTTTCAACATGCTGATACGGCCCGTAATTGTTAGCGCAGTTGCTAATGGTAGCCTTGACGCCGAAGCTACGAATCCAGGCGCGCACCAGGTGGTCAGAACCAGCCTTGGTAGCCGAATACGGACTCGACGGATTATACGGCGTGGTTTCTTTGAAGCGGTTCGGGTCATCAAGCTCCAGATCGCCGAACACTTCATCGGTGGAAATGTGGTGCAGACGCTTATCGTGTTTGCGGACAGCCTCTAATATAACGGCCGTGCCGATCAGGTTGGTGTTGATAAACGGCCAGGGGTCGCGCAGCGAGTTATCGTTGTGTGACTCGGCAGCAAAATGCACCACAATATCGTTCTCGGACACCAGTTTGTCCATAAGTTCGCGGTCGCAAATATCCCCGGTCACAAAGTTGATTTGATCCAGAGCCTTTTCCAGGTTGGCCGGATTGCCAGCGTACGTCAGCTTGTCGATAACTGTTACTTGCTGGTCGGGGTGGTGAGCAAGCGTGTAATGTACAAAGTTTGCCCCGATAAACCCTGCACCGCCCGTAACTAGAATCTTTTTCATAGTTTTATTGTATAACTTTGCCGGTCATTTGCCTCGTTGTAGTTTGGTGCGAGGGAGAGTCCGGTAATTTTTACAATGAAATATAGGAGAAGTTTCCTGAAAAAAGGATTTAGCCGAGTTTCGCGGCATACTGCTGCCAGCGCCACGTATCTTCACAGGCTTTTTCGATGCTGCGGGTAGTGTGCCACTTCAGATCTTTATTCGCTTTGGACGCATCGGCATAGAATTCCGGGATGTCGCCAGCGCGCCGCGCCGCAATTTTATAGGGAATCTTTACGCCGGTGGCTTTTTCGAACGCATTGACGACTTCCAGTACGCTTGTGCTCTCGCCGCCGCCCAGGTTGTACACATGGAAGCCGGGCTTTGTAAGGTGTTCCAGCGCTGCCACATGCCCTTCGGCCAGATCAACGACGTGGATGTAGTCGCGTTTGCCGGTGCCGTCGGGTGTGTCATAGTCGTCGCCAAATACTTGCAGGAACTCGCGCTTGCCAGCGGCGACTTGCGCCACAAATGGCATCAGGTTGTTCGGGATGCCTTGGGGGTTTTCGCCGATCAGGCCGCTTTCGTGCGCGCCGATCGGGTTGAAGTAGCGCAGTGTCGTAGCGGTTAGTCCGGGATCGGCTATCGACCAATCTTCCAGAATCAACTCAACGATATATTTTGTGCGGCCGTATGGGTTTTCGGGTGTGCGCGCCGTCGTTTCTAGGTATGGGATCGGCTGGGTACCATATACACAGGCTGACGAGCTGAAAATGATATTTTTAACACCCGCTTTTTGCATGGCCTGCACCAAACTGACAGTCCCGCCAACATTGTTGTCGTAGTAGCGCACAGGCTCCGCCACAGATTCTCCCACCGCTTTTAGCGCGGCAAAATGTATGACCCCTTCGATTTTATTATCTGTCAGGATTTGTTCGACCAAGGCAGTATCGCGGATATCGCCTTCGATAAACAGAGGCCGCACGCCAGTGATTTTTTCGATCCGGTCAATGACAGATTTGTCGCTGTTGTCGAGGTTGTCCAAAATGACCACCTCATGCCCACGCTCCTGCAAGGCAACGGTTGTGTGGCTGCCGATGTATCCGGTGCCGCCGGTGACTAATATCTTCATATCCTAGTAGTATAAACTAAGCTGGTATTTCGCATTGTTGTAGTTATTCTACTTTAACGAGCTTTTGTAGTTTCGCCCAAGAGGTGATATAGTTTTGCCTCATGGAAGTGCCTACCATCAGTGTTGACCGCGCCATGCCTCACTACCTCCAGGAGCTGAATATAGATCATGAGGCCATCGCACAGTATTACGCGGATTTACCCTTAGAGGACAAAGCTCCTCTTTCGGAGTGCCACATCTATTTTAGTGCCTTGGCTTGGACGCTTGATGGTGGCTTGATTAACGGCGCCCACCTGCGCAATCCTGAAGATAGCAAAAAGTATGATCCCCAGGCACCACCTGCCAACATTGTTATTGGGATGGGATCTTTCCTGGCAAGAAAGGAGTTCGACACCGTAAGTGAAACAGTGCAACACGAGCTCCAGCATTACGCGCTAAAAACGACGATGGAATCGCAGTTTACCCCAGAAGAGCTGCAGACTATAAGGATGAATCAGCTTGCCAATAGCATGACTTACCGCACGCTCGGTTTTCTGGTGAAGACAGCTGGCGGTATGGGACTTGCCGCTATTCTGACTGAGATAAGTGACTGGGATCCGTCTTTTGGAGGAATCTTGGCATATGGACTGGGAGTTGCTACGGTAGCCAGCATCGTCAAGTACCCGCAGAGTAGGAAGCTCCGGCACACATTAGCTGAAAAAGTTAAGGAAGGTTACGAAAGGCGGCCTCATGAGGTAGCGGCTCATGAGCATTTTTCCTCCGATCTGGTGCTTGCCAGCGCAATTCCCAGAAATCAGCAACCGTCAGGCTTGCTGCTTCGCGGTCTGACAGGCAGGGAGAAGATGCTGAATGGCGTGATCGATAGAGCCCACAGGCAAAGGAGTCTGCAGCCGGCATGGCCCGCCTAAGGTCAGTTTAGCTTCCGGCGGCAATTAGCTCGGTTACTTTGCCAACTAACTTTTCCAGGTCTTCCTGGCTTTTTGCTTCGGAGTTCAGGCGCAGCACTGGTTCGGTATTGCTGGCGCGGACATTAAACCAGCTGCTATCGGGCAGGTTGATGGTCAGACCATCGAGCTGGTTGTGTTCGCCTTCTGGAAACGCTTCGGCGATGCGGGTCAAAGCACCCTCTTTATCTTCAACTTCGAAGTTTGTTTCGGGGATGGCGGGGTAGTGGGTGTACTGCTCGCGTAGTTCGGAGAGTTTTTTGCCGGACAGTGTTGCCACGTACACGCCGATAACCGCGGCGATCAGGCCGGAATCGGCGTACCAGTTGTCACGGAAGTAGAAGTGGCCGGAGGCTTCCCCACCGAACGGGGCATCGTGCTCGCGCATCGCTTCTTTAATAAAAGCGTGGCCGACGCGCGAGATGACCGGTTTGCCGCCCCTGGCTTCAATTACCTCTGGGACGCTGTGGCTGTTGCGGGCATCATACACAATAAAGGCGCCGGGATTCTTGCCCAGGAAATAGTCGGCCAGCATGGCCGACATCACGCCGCCGGTCAGCACGGTGCCGGTTTCGTCGATCAAAAAGGCGCGGTCGCCGTCGCCGTCAAAGGCGATGCCGCCATCTAGGCTGTTGTCGCGGATGTTTTTGATCAGATCGGCCAGAGTTTCAAACTTCAGCGGATTGGCTTCGTGGTTGGGGAAAGTGCCGTCCAGCTCAAAATACATCTGGGAGATTTGCCACGGCACGTGCGCTTCCAGCTTGGGGAAGATCGCGCCGGCCATGCCGTTTCCGGCATCTACGGCCAGTTTCAAAGGAGTGAGCTTGTCCGGCTCGATGAAGGATAAGTTGTGGGCAATCCAACCGTCAGAAAGGTCCACCACTTCGAGCGAGCCTTCGGTCGACGCATCGCTAAATTCACCAGCCAAAGCCAGGTCGCGGATGTCGGCCAGGCCGCTTTCAATCCCTATGGGCCGGGCTTCCTCGCGGCACAATTTGATACCGTTGTATTCGCCGGGGTTGTGGCTGGCGGTGATCATCGCGCCTCCAGCAAGCTCGCCGCTGCCGACTGCAAAGTAAATCATGTCAGAGGTAACCAGGCCGGTGTCACGCACATTCCGGCCGCCGGCGCGCAGGCCGCGGATCATGGCTTGGGCGAGCTCTTCGGAATCGGGGCGCATGTCACGACCAACAGCAACAGTACCTTCCGCGGGTAGCCACTGTGCCAGCGCGCGGCCAATGTTTTCGGCAAGTTCTGGAGTAAGCTCGGAACCGACTTTGCCCCGAATATCGTACGCCTTAAAAATGTGTGCTACAGATTCCATAGATTCAAACCCCTTCTAAAATGCTAGTAATTTCGGATTTAAAGAGTACCCGGGCCGGGTACCTACCCGAGACAGCATAACGCTCATCAGTCAAGCTGTCTACCAGCTATCATACAACACCTTATTCCAGATGTGTGTTACCATGCTAGGTATGAAAATAATCGTGACCGCTGGAGGCCAGGGCACTAAGTTGTGGCCCTACTCCCGAGAAGACAAGCCGAAGCAGTTCCAATCAATTGTCGGCGACAAATCTTTATATACCGAAACCATCGAGACGCTGCTTAAAAAGTTTGCACCCGAAGACATCTTTATCTCGACGAAGCGCAAGTTTATCAAGTTTATTTCTGAACAGTCGCCGCAGATTCCTTTGCGCAACTACATTATCGAGCCGGACCTTATAAAAGACCGCGGTCCTGGCGAAGGCTTGGCGTTTTTGTATCTCGCGGTAAAGCATCCTGACGAACCGTTTTTCCTAGTGCAAGCCGATTGTGTACGCAAACCCGAAGAGGACTTTTTGAAGATGGTCGAGAACGCGGAAAAGATCGTAACCCGCGACCGTAAATTCATCTCTGGCGGCATCAAGGCGACCGAGCCAAACCTGGGAGTCGACTACTTACAGCTTGGCCAAAAAGTCGAATCGGTCGACGGCATGGAAGCATATGAAGTCGACAGCTTCCTCGGGCGCAAATCCAGCTACAAAGAAACACGCGAATTGATCGAAAATTACCACGTGGTCAGCCACTGCAACCACTCCTGCTGGTACCCCGAACTGATGCTGGAGGCGTATAAAAAGTACCGCCCGGATTGGCACGAAGCACTAATGAAGATCAAAGATGTCATGGGCAAGCCAGGCGAAGACGCTGCGATCGAAGAAATTTACGCCACGATGGAAAAAGGTCCGACCGAAGAGGTTACCAAACATGTGATGAAAGACGGGCAGATCATTCTGCTGCCCTACCGCTGGGCGGACATCGGCACATGGGGTTCGGTGTACGAATTCTTTACTGACGGCGACGAAACAGAAAACTACAAAGACGGTACGGTCGTGACTGTCGACACCAGCGGCACGCTGATCAAATCGAACTGTGCCAAAAAGCTGGTGGCGGTGGCCGGCGTAGAAGATCTAGTGATTGTCGACACCGATGACGTTTTACTCGTCATCCCGAAAGACAAGATGGAACAGATCAAAGACATCCAGGCTATCCTAAAAGAGAAACGCAGCGGAGATTATCTGTAGCGGCGTTTGACCCACCCTAGGTATTTTGTTGGAGAAAACCAAGCTTGCGTAGCGCGAGCAGCACCGCTGACAGTGAGTCCGGAATTTGGAGTTCGCCGTTGTCGATCATTGCTGGCAGCTCGGCGGGCAATCTTGGAGGAAAGGGTTTTCCAGGGTTTGACTTCTTCTGTGTTATCGCTATCGCTTGAGGTGTATTTCATGTGATCATAATACCAGCTGGCTGGGAGGACTAGTTGGAATTACCGGCCCCGGAGTGTTTTGCTGATAACTTCATCCATCTTTTTCTTGAACACTTCCGGCGAGAACTGCTTGGCAAACTGCCCAATCTTTACTGGGTCGAACTGACTGCTGTCGAAGTTTTGAAGTACTTCGGCCAGTGACTCAGCTGTTTGCTCCGCAAAAAACAAGCCGGTCTTGCCTTCTTGCACATAGTCCAGCGCGCCACCTGCCTTGTACGCAATAACAGGGGTGCCTGACGCCAAGGCTTCCACCGATACAATGCCGAAATCGTCAAAACTGGCAAACAAAAACGCCTGCGCTTTTTTAAGGTAGCCGGGAATCTGCTCGTCCGGCACAAAATTGCCGTTCGCCTTACTGAGCAGCGTGATGGTCGGCCCGGCCATCTTCGCCAGGCGCGCATACTCCGCCCCATTACCAATGATGGTCAGCGGCAGCTTCAAATGGTTACACGCCTCAATCAAGATGTCCAAGCGCTTGGCTGGCGCCAGGCGGCCGATGGTCACAAAACCTTCGCGCTTGGCCGCAGCCTCGTTCTCGAAACGCTCCAGATCCACAGGCGGGTGTACCACCGCGGCGTCGCGGCCGTAGTAGGTTTTTATATCCTGTTTAATGTGTGTCGAGTTCGCTACGAACACATCCGGGCGCTGTGCTGTGCGTTTATCCCAGCGGCGCAGCGGCCCAACCAGCAGCTTCAGTCCAAGGCGCGCCAAGGGATCGAATATCCCAAAGCCGGGACTGCGCATGTATTGGTCGTAATGCCGCCAGTAATAGTGCGTCGGCGTATGGCAATAACAGAGGTGTTTGGTTTTGTCGTTGGTTTTAATGCCAAATGCTTCGCCATTGCCAGTGCTGCTGATAACTAAATCATAGTCTGAGAAATCCAGCCGGCCAAACCAACCGATCCGCAACACGCCCACAAACTTGCGCAGCTTGGAAAACGGCCATTTTTGCAGATAGCCGGTGACCACTTTGTTGTCCAGGCGCTCCTGCCATTCCTTGGTGGTGTAAGAGGTATAAATTGGGGCGTCCGGGAACATTTCGTGCAGAGCCTGCACCACACGCTCGGCGCCGCCGCCGACCAGCCAATCGTGGGTGATGGCAACTTTGAGTTTGCGTGGCGCTGACGACTGGCTAGCCCGCACGGTTGCAGCTGCATCCTGCCCGGCCATCATTTTGCTCCGCGCTGGCCCAGCACAACCCGGACGGTTTTAGCCAGGACGATCAGATCCAGCCACAGGCTCCAGTTTTGCACATAGTACAGGTCGAGTTTGCGGCGCTCCTCAAAAGGAATGTCGCGGCGTCCGGCTACTACGGCCAGTCCGGTCATGCCCGGTTTTACGCCGAGCAGCAGGCTCTTTTTGCTGTATTTTTCGAGTTCGAACGGCTCAAGCGGCCGCGGACCGACCAGGCTGAGTTCACCTTTCAGGACATTAAACAGCTGCGGAAGTTCATCCAGACTGGTTTTGCGAAGAAACCGACCAAGCGGCGAAATGCGCGGGTCGTTCGCCAAAAAATCGCCATTAGCGCGGAACTCTTTGGCAAGGTCGGGCCGGCCCATCTTGGTAAAACCATCTTCTGGTGACATACGGTGGTACGCGTGGCGTTGCGTTCGAAATTTATAAATACGAATCTTCGTATTCCAGCGGGATAATCGCGTTTGCCGGAAAATCGGATCCCCATGGTCGAATAAGTACAAAATGCAAACTACGGCCATAATCGGCAGTGCCGGAACTAGTAAAATCAGCCCGAAGAGCAGGTCAAATCCGCGCTTAACAACTCGCCCCCAGCCAAACAGCGCCGTCTGATGCACCGTAATAACTGGAATTGACGAGCGGAACAGTTCAACTTCCAGGTTCCCCACGAACAGACCGGTATTGCCCGGTACAAAACGGTAACTTACATGATGCTCCTGTGCGTACGACAAAATCTCGGCATTTTTACTTTCATCAGCGTACAGTTCGGTTTGGATAATGCCGTGCAGCTCCTGGTTCTTGTTGTGTGTCAAAAATTGCTGCAACGAAGGATATGTTGGAATGTCGCGCCCGGAGATCGTCCGTTTTTGACCGATAACCCCGACGATCCGGTACCCCGAGCGTTTACTGTGTGACAGCCAATCCACAATCTCGGGGGTCATGTGCGAATTGCCCACCAACAGAACCTTTGTCAGACCAATGTTATACGAAAAGAGTTGTACGCGTATCAGCCGCGCCAAGTTCCGGAAAACCAGCAAAAATAAGAAACCTAACGCAAAGCCGTAAATCGGCACCAGACGCGCCGGGAAAATAGGCTCTTTAGCCACAAAATCCCAAAATACCACAACCAAAAGGCCAATAAATGACCCGACCAGCAGCCGGCCGAACTCTTTAAAGCGTTTTTCATAGATACCGGTGTTGTACAAGCCCAGCCAGCCGAAAATCAGAATCCAGAAGGGAAGGACAGTAAGAAAAATACCAAGGTAGGTGCCGGCGTGGATCGGCTCCAGCAGCGGCCGCGGGTCAAGCTTGACCCGCAAGATATACGCTGCCACAAAGGCTGCCACCAGCGCCAAAAAGTCCCCCACTACCAATAAAGAGTTATAAATGAGCGAGGCGTTGTTTTTCATGTCTAAAAATTATTGTATCATTCCGGGCGTCTGGACGGCGTTATTTGACCTGGCTTCCGCGGCTGACAATCATGACTCCATTTGCAGAAACCTCCTCAATTTGATGCTTCTCGATAGCCGTTGCCTTTTTACGCCAATCTGCGCCAAGATAGTGGGTGACGAATTCACGCAAACCCATCAGGCGGACATGCAGACCGTGCTCTTTCTCCAGGATTTTTTTTGCCAACAGGTATTCGCCTGGCTGGTAGCGGGCAGCGACACCGCTTTTGGCCTGCGGAGGCAAGGTGTTGATTTGATCAAAATTCCCCATATCGAAGCTGACGAAGATGCCGTGCTGTTTTAGCTGGTATTTGAAACAGTCCAAGGTGTACTGGACTAGGCCGCCCGGGACATTGAAGCTGCTGCGGGGATATGTTTCGAGCAGTGTCTTATACCGAGACGAACGTATGTCGTATGGCTGCAGCATGTGTTCGGACACGATGCCATCGTAGTCGGCCGGAACCGCATGAGGCAGGGGCTGACCATGACGCAGCGCAGCGATAAGCTCCGCCCTGCGCGGGTGCCAATCGGTTACTTTTGTCCGGTAGAGTGTTCGGTACCAGCGGCCGTTGCTGTTGGACAGGTGTATGTCATCTTGTAGCCACACGCTGTCGAAGCCGTAAGTGGCGATTACCGCGTCGAAACGCATATCTGGCGCCAGGGCAGCGGGCCTGTCAAAAAGGGAGCAGGCTTCGGTGTGCAATGTGCTACGCCGCGTGCGGGCTTTTTTATGGATTATTGGTTCGAAAAAATCCGACAAAGTGATGTCGAGATGCTTTACCCCTGCTTTTATGGCACTTTTCGTGATAACGCGCCAATGGGCGTTGTTGTTGCTGGCGCAAAGTTCCTTAACGCGCGGCCGCATCTTATGTGAATCCTGGTTGGCTTGACCAACAGATGCAATCATGCGCCCGATCGCCATGTTGATGGGACGATTTTCGTCATACATCGTCGCCAGCCCAGCCCCTGGCTTAAACGCAATATCCGAAAGGTAGTATGAGGCATTTATGTCATTCAGGGCACCCTGGGCAAACGACTGCCGGACGGCGCCATCCGATGCAGCGGTCGCCGCCTGGACAAGCGTTTCGGCGGACGCCCATGGGCCTTCAGCCTGCGCCTTAAGTGTGTCCAGTAGTTCCTGGGTAAGTAAGAATGAGCCGAGGACAACGTCATCCGCTTGTGGTGTAGCATCCGTAGCATCGCCTGGGACACCGGTCAGCGGAACCGATACTAACGCAATCCGGCTATCCCACGTTTTGTGCATAACGAGGTTGAAGTCTTCTATGGCAGTAGCAAGCTGCGCCCGATGATATTGGGCACGTAGCTCCTCTAGTGCGTATCCGTGCGTGGTCTCTTGGTCCGCACCGCTGCCGGCATCTTTGGCGCTCATTTGATATTACTATAGCAGGATATCCTGCTAACATTTTGGGGCGTAGCCAGACATACTCCCTCCTTAACATAGGTAACTATAAAATACGCTATACTACTTGGAGAGATGAAGCCCAGCGACTTTCGGCCTATCCGAAAAAACATCACACAATTTCTCGAATACTTACTAGGGGGAACTGTCTACTTTTGGTCGGGCTATCTCGTTTTCGTCTTACTCGATTATCTTATTATTTGGAGCCTGAAGGCGCCTGGCGTGAGTCCGTACATCGGATTTTTTATCTCTGTCGGCTTCTTTACGGTGTGGAATTATCTGTGGTATCGCTTCTGGGTTTTCCTTATCAAACGTAATAATCCACGGGAGCGAGCGGTATGACAGACACCGTACGACCAACAAAAAAACAGCGCGAACTGCTGACCTACATCGAGCAGTTTATTGGCGAGCATGGCTACAGCCCCTCGTTTCGCGAAATAATGAAAGGGCTTAACTACACATCGGTTGCAACGGTGGCCCTGCACGTTAACAATCTGATAAAACGAGGGCATCTGCGCAAGCGCGACCATTCGGCGCGGTCGCTGGAAGTTACGGCGCCTTCGGAGCGGCCAAAAGTTACCAGCAACGCAATAAAAGCAGGGGAAGAAAAGTGGCTGGTAGAGAAGATTGAGCACTTATTTGCCGAGGCCGAAAGCCTGGGCGAAGTGACCCAGGCCCATGTCGACCGGCTGTACGTATTGGTCGGATCGCTGCGGGTTTTGGGGCTGGAAGGCGCGGCGCAGAGCTTTATTCCGCGGCTGACCCAGATTAAACAGCGCCTGCCTGAGTAGCTTTGTATAGGTAGTGCTATGTAGGCAAAATCACACCATACATGTGGTGTTTAGGCGTGCTATCATAGAAACATTAACAAAGGGGAACGCTGGAAGCCGGTGCGAGATGAGGGTCTCAATTCCGGCACTGTGCCGCAACTGTAGTCCGCTCTGAGCGGAAAGTCAGATACAGCAAAATACCGTACAAATTCCCGAGCAGGAATAGGGGCTATCTTAGAGACCACCAAAAACCTGCCCGGCACAACAAAAAGAGCAGGTTTTTAATGGGGGAAGCAGCTTTAGCATACGAGAGACAGCAGGCGCAGGAAGTGGCGGCTGCATCAGTTTTGCGGTTGGTTACGCCCGATTTTGTGCCCCCATCCGCTTTCGAGTCCGAAACAGATATACACGCTGAGCGCTACGCCCATTCGCTGCGTACTATCGCCAAAGTCGGCGAGCTGGGTGTACGAGAGTGTCTGGATAGCGAGGAGGGCAGAACGGCCGAGCAGATGCTGCGCACAGACTTTCTTACTTCTATTGGTGAAATGCTGAAAACCGACCCTGATCTGCGCCATGAGTTAGATATAGAGCCGCACGCAGTATATGGCTATCGGGACGGTCACGCTGTTATGGCTAACGGAAAGCCGATTGTCAATATGATCCGGGACGGCTATAAAGCTTCGAAGGAAAGGGCCAAAGACAAGAAGAACCACCCTTTTATGGCGGGCCAGGCCGAACGCGACGGAGAAGATGTGCTAAACGCTGAGCGCGTCGACCGGCTGGAGGTAGGAAAGATGCTTGTCGTGCCCAGTGTAGAGCCTAAAGCCGGCTATGCCCGCAGCAAGGAGGAGTCTAAGTTTTGGGACTCCCTGGGCTACCGCGAAGGCATGATGTTCTTTCAATGGTATTACCGCCAAGATGAAACCACGCTTGTCTCCGGTTCGCTTTCCATTGAAGGGAGCGACACGGCCGTGCTTCGTGCCTTGCTGGAAGGTTATGGGCAGCAACTCCCCGGGCACATCCCCGACGCCCAGTGGCTGCGTCACGGCATCGAGTTCGATGCTTCCGGTGACGCCGAGGATGCCAAGGCGCTGGCCAAGTTTGTCCGCAAGCAGTATTACCGTTTACAGGGGACAGAGGAGCAACGGCTTTCGGTGACAGAGTACCTCGAGGCGAACCACAAGCTGCTAAACCAAGTCTTCGAGGAGGTATATATCCCTATGACCCGGTCGAATCATCACGGCAAGAAAGAGGACATAATCCGCGATTTTGTAGCCGAACTACTGCAAAACGCCGACAAGATGCGTCCCGAAATCCGCGCCCAACTGATGCGCATCCATAACAGTAAGAAGTTCGATGCCGAAGCTACGCGCATCGTGGACTTCATGATCCGCTACGGGACGGTGGAGCGCCTGCGCGAACCGCTGGTAGCGATGCGAAAGGCACGCGAGGCTTCCCGCTCGCCCGGAGGAGAGGCTTTCGGCCTCGCGCCGCTCCCTCAGGAAGCTTTCCGTATACCTGTTGCCGTACCGGATTCCAGCAGCTCTATTGCCTCGACCCTTGCCACCAATGTCGCCAAAGGTGCGAATGCGGGCCGGTCGTACGGCGGCTGCACGGCAGATGTGAACATGGCTAAAGAGTCGGGCAGCGATTCCGACAGCAATCCGCAGGATAGCTACGGCGGCAAAGCCAAGCAGGAGTCCGGCGAGACCAGCGAAGTCTGCGTGGTCGAAACCGATGGTTGCTACTGTTGCGGTCTAAACACTGACGGTTCGGATAGGAGCAACCGATTAACAGTCAAAGCCTTTATCGACTCCCGCGGGACGATCCATTGTATGCGCGGCGGCTGCGGCGCCTGGCTCTCTAAGGGAGGAAAAGAAAAATACATCGGCCTGATCGCCAAGCGTGCCGAATACCTTAAGAGAAAGACTGCCAAGCAGGATGCCGGGCCGGAAGTGGAACTTGACAACCATAAGCAGAACGCGTAAGCTAATTAATACCTTGGCGAATTATTCGCGTGAGAGACAAAAAGAGGTTAAAAAACAAATAAAGACATTGGTTTGCTATTTGATTGCAGCGTTTGTAAAATGCCGCGACTTCATAGCAATCCGGGAGGATAGGAATGTCCGTCAAAATAAAAGTCATCCGCTCGCGTCCGACGCGGGTCGATGTCGAGGTTCGCCGCCCGGCGTGGCGCGAGTTTTTGAGCTATTAAATCAGCCGCGAGCGCTGTTTACTGCCGCTGTTTCAGTGCTTCGTCTATTTTGGCTGAGAATTTTTCCAGCTGAGGCTGGCCGGTCTCGTCGACCAGATCGCGTAGCTCCAACTTTTTGCCGTTTAAAAAGAAGGTCGGCGTGGCCATATCACTTTTTGTGGCCTTAAAAGCGTCAATGTCGTTGTTGATGGTTTTGTTCACCGGGCTGGAGGCGAAATCTTCCATGAACTTGGTTTCGTTAAGGCCAAGGTTTTTGGCGTACTGCTTGAACGTGTTGGTCGGACTGGATGATCCGGACCAGCTATTTTGGCCTTCGTAGAGCAAGTCGTGCATTTCCCAGAACTTGCCCTGTGCGGATGCGGCTTCGGCGGCGCGCGCTGCGGCAAACGCATGGTTGTGCAGCTGAGTCAGGGGCAAATTGCGGAACTGGAAGGCGATCTTGTCCTGGTACTTAGCGTAAACTTCTTTGACTACCGGGTAGTACAGGCCGCAGGTCGGGCATTGGAAATCGCCGTATTCCATCAACTTGACGTTGGAATCAGTCTTGCCTTTGATGTGGTTCGATGTTGTGGTGGTATCGCCATTTGGCCCCGTATTATTCTTATTATCCTTGTCACCACCAAATACTAGAAATCCAACAAAAATCACAGCGATGACACCGATAATCGCCCAAAACCTTCCGCTCATTTTAAAAATGTCTCCTTATGGTATGTAGTATAGCATTTGCTGGCTGAAGAAGCGCTGGGCGGGTAAACGTATATGATTGAGATGACAACTGCTAAGTTGAAGGCGTCTCTGGACTGAGCGTAGCGAGGGAAGCCTAGCCCTCAATTTAGTAGTTGTCATCCACTCTGCGATTTTCGCTTATGCTACTATTATTTTATGGTTACATTCGGTCTTGGATTTGCGCTGCTGGCGGTGGCTCTGTTGGCTCTCGCATTACAGAGGCTATACAGTAGTCTTCCCGCAAGGGAGCTAAAGCGTCTGGCTAGCCGCGGCGACCAGCTGGCGAAACAATTGTACAGAGTAGTTGCTTATGGAGCGAGCTTGCGCATGTTACTTTGGGTGATCCTGGGTATTTCGCTCCCGGCAAGTTTTTTGCTGCTTATTCCTGAGCTGCCCACGGCGGCTGGATTTGCATTGCTGGTCGTGGCTTCAGCGCTACTGTTTGTGGTGCTCCCGTCGTTGCAGCTAACGGTGCGCAGCGCGCATTTTGCGGTGTGGTTTGTGGCGCCGCTGGCGTTGGTGCTGGGGCGGACGCATCCGTTTCTGGATAGGGTGGCAGCTTTTGTCAGTCGCCGCCGTGATCTAAACCCCCACAGTCGTCTGTACGAGAAAGAGGATCTGCATTGGCTTCTCGATCTGCAAAAGGATCAGGAAGATAATCGCATTAGTCCGCAGGAGCTGCAACTCACGCAGCACGCTCTGGCCTTCTCTGACCGTCAAGCGGCAGATGTCGTACAGCCCAGAGGGCAGGCTCATCTGGTGGACGCAGATGATGCCATCGGGCCTGTGTTACTTGACCGATTGCACAAAAGCCACCAAAGCTCATTTCTGGTCTACAAAGACAGTGAGGAAAATATTGTTGGTTCGCTGAACATGCAAGATGCCGTTAAGGCCAAGCAAGGTGGGCGCGTGTTCGACCTTGTCCGCGGCGATCTGACATACGTGCACGAAGACTTTTCGCTGCGTGACGTGCTGACGGCATTCCAAAAGACAGGGCAGCAGGTGGCGGTGGTCATCAATGGTTTTGAGGAATTTGTTGGGATAATTACGCTGGAAAAACTGCTTGCCGAACTGCTCGGCGAAGTCGCAGCCGGCGAGGTTGCTTATGAGAACCGCAGCGCCGTAGCTGCTTTTAGGCCTTCAGAAAAGCAGGCCGAGCCAAGCCCTTCCCCTGAATCAACAGAGGTGGTAGAATAGCTACAATGAGTAGCTCCGCACACACTAATATGAATTCCGGGGTCGACACCTACGCATCCAGGCGTGCATAGGTGTAGGCGGCCCTGCCCCAGCCATTCTTAATTTGCAACCAAGAAGAGAAAACGGAGAAAGTAATGCGTATTTTGAGCAAAGATTTACATGGGCATATCGGCCAGAAGGTCGAAGTGCAAGGATGGGTACACAAAAAGCGGCTGCTCGGCGGCCTGACATTCATTAACGTGCGTGACCGCAGCGGGCTTGTGCAGATGGTCATCAAAGATAAAGATGAGGTCGAAAAACTGCGCGGACTGCAAATCGGCACCGTTCTAAAAGCCGAAGGCCAAGCGGTCGAAGAGCCGCGCGCCCCGGGTGGTGTCGAGCTGCACGATGTGGCACTTACGGTGATGGTCCCCGTGACCGACGAACCCCCGATTGAAATTGACAAGCCGCTTGGACACAAGCCGGAAAACCTCGATACGCTGTTCGACCACCGCGTGATTGGGCTGCGCAACATCCAAGAACGAGCCGTGTTCGAGATCCAGTCAACCATTTGCCAGGTTATCCGCACCTATTTTTACGAAAACGGTTTTACCGAAATGCACACGCCTAAGCTGTTGGCTGAGCCTACTGAAGGTGGTGCCGAGGTCTTCAAGCTGGACTATTTTGGTAAGACTGCGACGCTCGCCCAAAGTCCGCAGTTCTACAAGCAGATGATGGTCGGCGTGTTCGAGCGCGTGTTTGAGATCGCACCGGTGTACCGCGCCGAACTATCTGCCACCGTGCGCCACATGACCGAATACACCTCTGTTGACGGCGAGATGGGCTTCATTAGCCTGAAAGATTTGGAGCAGTTCCTGAGCGGCCTGCTGAGCACAGTTGTCGACGAAGTCTGGGCCAAGCACGAAGATCAGCTTAAAAAATGGAACGCCACCAAGCCCGTGTTGCCCGCAGAAATCCCGGTCATTTCGATGGCTGAAATCCACGAGAGGTACAGCAAAGCCACAGGCCAAAACTCTATCGGCGAAAAAGATTTGCGCCCTGACGAAGAGAAATGGATCTGCGAGTACGCTAAGAAAGAGCTCGGTTCCGAAGCCGTATTTGTCAGCGAATGGCCGGCCAGCGAAATGAAGTTTTATCACAAGGCTAATGAAGAAAATCCCGAAATCGCGGACCGCGTCGACCTGTTATTCCGCGGGGTGGAAGTCACCACCGGCAGTATGCGCGAAAACCGCTACGACGTCGTTGTTGAGCAGCTCAAAAAGCTGGCAGGCGGCGATCCGGCCGACCCTGGTTTCCGGCCACTTTTAAGCGCCATGAAATACGGGATGCCGCTGCATGGCGGTTTCGGCCTGGGGCTGGAACGCCTGACGCAAAAGATGCTCGGTTTCCATAACGTCAAAGAGGCAACGCTCTTCCCGCGTGACATCAATCGGCTAACTCCTTAAGTGATCTATACCATATCCGACACCGGACCGGCAAACCGGAGGTATGGACTCAGCATGTCCAGAGAATCAAGGGTCTGCGTAGTTTTGAGCCTTTCCATACCGACTTCGGCATGGGGCTCGGGAATGCTTGGTCCACGCTGCACGAATAACGTTTCGTCAGCGTACCAATGGTGAGGGTCGCTTTCTGTGAGTGTGCTGTGGCCGAAATACCTATTGCTTACAGCCGGATCTACATGTAGGCGGCAATCTATGCCGCCTACATCATTAAGGCCCTCTTCTACTACTTCCATGACGCCATCCAGCGCATTAGGTTTGTCTGGTGTCCAGAGTGTCTTGTCGTATAAGTCAACAAGCGCGACGAAGGACAGGGCGTTATGTATGTTTTGGCTATGCAGAAATCGATCAGTTTTGGAAATGCGCGAGCGAAACTTCCTGAGCCCTTGTACGAGTGTATATGCGGCGATTCCCATATGCGTATGGCCCTGGTTGCGGCTGATCAGCCTGAGCTTGCGTCCCATCCATGTTTGTTCCCGCCTTTCAAGCTCACTGCATAGACGCCGAAGCGATAGCTCGTGGTTGTAATAGTCCAAGTGTCCAATCGCTTTCTCGTTTGGCTTTGGCGCAGAGCATATTTCAAACAAGGGCATAGGCTACTACTAGCATGACATGATAATGGGAACTCAACAAGAGGCAGGACCGATAGGGACTAGGGCATTGACAGGATTTATCTAAGGTGATAGAGTTAGCTGTCTATGAATTCCGGTGAGATTCCCGAGAAACGGCCTGACTACCCGGCTACACAGGAGCCTGGCTTAGATATGCCCAACAATACCTCAGGCGGCGAAGCCAGTCATACAGCTGTTGACCAGCCTGTTAACGAGGCGCTTCAAGTTTTTGACGAAATAATGGCGGAGCAGCGCGAATACAGAGCGGGCGTCCGTGCCAGGCAAGAAGCGGCATTACAAGAAACGTCCCCCGTTCCGCCGCAGATGGCCCCACAGCACGCTCCAATAGAACCTCAAGGAAGATGGTGGAGAAGGACCTCGGCGAAAGTAACAGCTCTCGTATCCGTAACTGCTGTTGCGGCCGCCACTGCTGCTGTGTGGGTTGCTAGCTCCGGCGAAACAGTTGCCCAGGAGACCTCGCCAACCGTTCCGGTTGCAGAGCGCTCTAGCAAGCTTTTCGAAATCCAAAGCAAGCTTGCTTTGGATGATAAAGCCGAAATCCAGGCGGCAAGAAAGCTTATCCCTGAAGTCAGTGCCTCCAATCCTCGCCTTGAAGCATCCCTTAACCTGGCCGCTGATTATGCTGTAGCGATGCGGATATTCACGGCAGGGAAAGACAATGATCCTTCTGTCGTCTTCTCGGTGTCTGATATACATGATCCGTCGGTCCGTGGTCGTGTTGAAACAGTCAACTATACTTTTGATGCTCATGACATCGTAAGCGATGCACATCTCCCGGAGCCGCCATCTAAAGCTGAGGTCGAGGCCCAGTTGAACGAAGCACTTCCTGACTCGGCATCCGGCCTAAAAGAGGCGGCCGAGCAGGCAGTCGAGGGTGAACGGGTTAAAAGCGCGCTGGATGACTTCGCTTACAGCGAAAAGTTGCCTGCTGACATCCAGAAATTGCAAGGGGTAGCTGACCAGCTCGATTCGGCCGAGGGTAAACAAGTGATCAGCATTGCCAGCGAAGACCTTATTGTGTCGGAGGCGCTGCAAGACTTCTACCTTGGAGATACTACCCCTGACCAAGCCCGGGCGGTTGCTGCAACAATTCAAAATCCCACCCTTAGGGCAAATATGCTCGCTTTTGTGGACGATCCAGAGCTTTTCCGTAGGGATTTGGGGACAATTTCCAGCTATTCGGGGGGACTTAGTAATGATGCCTACAATCTTTGTGCCCAGTTTACAAATAGCCAGTCCCAGAATTTCAAAGCCGCTTTTGACAAAGCTGTAGCTGACAGGGAGGCTCTGCTGGCGGAAAAGGCGCGCCCTCTTCAGGATGCCCAGCTTATTTTCAGCGAAGAACTCGCCGATGCCGCCGGTATTTCGCCCAGCCCCAGCCCTGACGTTCTTGAGCAAGAAGCCAACCCACGCGAAGTGGTTGATTTGACCGGATTGGAATCTACAGAGGTAGTACCAAACTTCACCAAGCGGTTTAAAACCGATGATGAAGCCGAATACAGCCCGGACACTTACGCCCAGTTCGGTGAAATGTACGCCAAGGATGGAAAATTGGTCTTGGAATTCGAGGAAGGCGTGAGCGCCAGGCTGAAGAGTCAATACGAAGAAGTTATGGACAACAACATGCACCTTATCGAGGCAGCGTTTGCAAGCGGGTCACTTGTATCTATCCGTTTTGCAGCCGTGGATGAATATGCCGGTATGGGTGCTTCTTATTCGAAGGTATCGCGTGAAACGATCATCCGTGCGCCTAAGAATGACGATATGAGCCTTGACCAGCTATCTATTGCTGCCACACATGAGCTCACGCATTCCCTACTGATGAGTTACTTCGAGGGAGCCGGCGTGACTGATGCCGAGCACCAAGAACTGGCAGCCGCTTGCGTCGAGATGCGTTCTGCTGTTTACGAACAACTCCAAACCTGGCTTGCCACAGGTCCAACGCTGCAAGACCTGCGCTCCGCAGCCCGGCCAGAGCACCAAGCTATCATTGATACACTTATAAAAGCTGTGAGCGACAACACATTTGCGCAGACGTTTGTCCCGGCAGGGGTCCAAGGCTCCACGACAGCTGCCAATCAGTGCAATATGCCGATGCCCGACCCGAATACAAACGAGGTAAGCCAGCAGAATCCATCGATTGCGATTCTTGAAGTTGCGCGCGCCGCTACTCCTAACACCGGGACCACGACAATCTCAGATCTAAATTACTTGATCACCAGCGCACCTTTCTTTGCCCTTCATAAAGAAATTGAAGGATTTTTCGAAAGTGTTTCAGTTTTCTCTAGTGTCATTGACGAAGCCAATTACGTGCAAACGCTCAGCGCTGACGCGGCAAACCTGGGACACTCCCGTGAAAATGCAGACGAGCTTTTCGCTTCTTTGCTGAATGCCGCACTAAATTATAGGACTGAGTTCGACGCAAAACTGGAAACGCTGGACGGCCGCGAGTACTACGCCGTGATGCGTATGCTGGGTATTGCCTGCTCGGTGCTCGAGTCGCGCCACCCATCGCTACAAGGACTTACCAGCGATCTTCGGCAATACTACGAACTTGCCGGGGCTAAGTAGCTATTTTTGGCTCGTTTTCCAGCGAGCGCCACACATACCATGAGGCTATACTTTCGTACGGATGCCACGAAAAATCGGTTGAGATTTTCTTAACTTCGTCCGGTGTGGGAGCATGGTCAAGGCCATACAAGGCCCGGATGCCATTACGGATTCCCAAATCGCCAACGGGTAAGACATCCAGCCGGCCCATGCAAAACATCAAAAACATATGGACGGTCCACTCGCCGATGCCTTTGACGCTGGTTAGCTCCTGTACGATCCCTTCGTTGGACAGCTCGGGCAAGTGGTCGAACTTTACGCTGCCATCTAGGACATGCTGGGCAAGGTCGCGGATGTATCCGGCTTTTGGACGGCTCAGTCCAACTGAGCGCAGCGCTTCGACATCCTGCTCCAGGATTTGGGCAGGGGAAGGCAGTTCGCCACCGAATAGCTCTTTAAATCGTCCCAGAATTGTGGCCGCCGCCTTGACGCTGAGTTGCTGGCCGATGATGCTGTCGACCAAGTCCTGATAGTAATTTGTGTGTGGCTCCACAGTGTACGGCCCATGCTTGGCAATCAGCGGCGCCAAATGCGGATCATGCTTGCTCAGATGATCGGCTGCCTGCTGGTACGCGTGCTTCAAACTCGCTTTCATATCCATAGTATAAGCTATACTACAAGCAAGAGGACTGTTATGGAACTGGTTGCATTAACCTTTGTTATTGGCAGTCATATCGGGTCACATATTGCCATCAAAAAGGGTGACCGGTTCGTGAAGCTTATGTTGGCGGTCGTCATGCTTGTATCGGGTATCGTGCTACTAACAAACGGTTGAAGCCGGGGTTGAAGTAGTTCCGGGCTGTTCATATTAGGGCAACGTTTGCTAGACTAAAATCAAGATATAAGGAACAAAAGTATGGCAAAAGACAAGGGCACGCTGCCAGCAAGCGAGGCGAACGCCGGAGACGCCAAGATCATCAAGCAGGTCGGCTCTGCACCAGAGCTGCCGCATGACGTAGCCAAAGAATACGGCCTGCACCACGAGCATGATGTAAAGCCGTCGCACGAGTCTGAGGCTTCGCCGGGCAAGGAAGCCGCTGCCGAGGTTCCGCCATCACTGGAAGTCGATAATCCTAAAACCGACCAGGCAGTGGATGATATCGTCGCCAAAGAAAGCGATGAATTGCTGAATATGCAGGGCGAAAAACCGCCGGCACAACCTGCCAAACGCACATTCCGTCAAAAAATCGCCAATTTTTTTAAGGCCTGGTGGCGTAACAAATGGGCGCGCTACATAACAATCGTTGTGCTACTGGCGGCCATTATCGCCGTAGCGATCATCCCTGGTGCCCGGTATTTTGTGCTGAACACTGTCGGTGTACGCAGCTCCGCCTCGATTATCGTGCTGGATGAGACCACCCAGCTGCCGCTAAAAAACGTGTCAGTCACGCTAGGCAGCAAAAAAGCCCAAACAGACATTAAGGGCGTTGCCAAATTGCAGGGGCTGAAGCTCGGCAAATACCAGTTGGCAGTTAAGCGCATCGCCTTTGCAGAGCAAACCCGGCAGGTAACGATCGGGTGGGGAAGCAATCCGCTCGGCTCTGTTAAGCTGCACGCGGTCGGCACGCAGTACACCATTCAGGTTACGGACTACCTGTCCGGCAAGCCGCTGGAGGGCGCCGAAGCCGAAAGCGAGCAAGGCAACGCCTTATCTGACAAAAACGGCAAGATTATCCTGACCGTAGAAGATACGGACGTGACGAAACTGGCGGTTACATTGCGCGCGAACGGCTATCGGAACGAACCGGTAGCGTTGGATGCGGCGAACACGGCGAGTGTGCAGCAAGCTCTGGTTCCGGCAGAGAAAGCAGTGTTTGTCTCCAAACAGAGCGGCAAATACGATGTCATCTCGTCGGATCTGGATGGTAAAAACCACAAGCTGCTACTGGCCGGCACTGGACTCGAAAGCAGCAGTATCAGCCTGGTGGTCAGCCCGGATAACAAGCAAGCTGCACTTATTTCACAGCGCGAAAACATGCGTGATGCCGACGGCTACCTGCTTTACTCGCTGACTATTATCAACATTACTGAAGGGACAAGCAGCGTTGTCGAGCGCGCGCAGCAGATTGTGCCGGTGGATTGGCTTGGCAACCGGCTCATCTACCGCACGACCATCGCTGGAGCCAGCGCTGCCAATGCCCAGCGCAACCGGCTCATCTCTTACAACTATGAATCGAACGCCCGTATGCAGCTGGCCACAGCCAACCAGTTCAACGTGGCCCTAAGCGCCAAAGGTATAGTGTATTTTGCGGCGTCGAGTACGGACCCGCGGGCGACTATGGGCTTGTTTCGTATTAAGCCCGATGGTTCGGCGCGCGAGCGCTTGTCAGATAAAGAGGTCTGGACAACGCTCCGTACCTCTTACAATACACTTAGCCTGCAATCGCCCGACGGCTGGTACACGCATACCATCGGCAGCAAGGAATTCACCAAAGCTTCCGGCCCGCCTAACTTCGTAACCTACTCCTACGTGGAGCAGGCTAACGGTTCAAGCCTGTGGGCGGATACGCGTGATGGCAAGGGTGTGCTTTCCTTGCTGGCAAAAGAAGGGCAGAACACCGTGCTCGTCGCGCAGCCTGGCCTTACCTATCCTGTGCGATGGGCGGGCGACAAGGCGGTGGTTTACCGTGTGGCGACCTCAAGCGAAACTGCCGACTATGCAGCAAGCCCGAACGGCGGAACACCACGCAAGATATCCGACGTCACGCCCAGCTTCGGCTTTGCTCAGATTTACTGACGTGCTACAGTTTTTCTGATGCAAACGGCCGCCATCACATCTGACATTGCAGCTTTCCAGCAAGCCGTGCTGGAATACTACGATGCCCATGGGCGCCACGAGCTGCCTTGGCGCCAGGGCGGTCCGGATGGCAGCTTTGACCCATACAAAATTATGGTTTCGGAATTGATGTTGCAGCAGACGCAAGTCGGCCGCGTCATCCCCAAGTTTTTAGCGTTTACAGAAAATTTTCCCACTTTGCAGCGTTTGGCCGAGGCGCCGCTAAGCGATGTGCTGGTTATGTGGAGCGGCTTAGGATATAACCGGCGGGCAAAGTTTTTGAAGCAGGCTGCCGAAACGGTAATGCAGGAGTTTGACGGCCGCATGCCCCGCTCGCGCGAGAAGCTGGTTCGCCTGCCCGGCGTTGGCAGCAACACTGCGGGAGCGATCCTGACCTATGCCTTTAATCAGCCGGAAATTTTTATCGAGACGAATGTGCGGACGGTGTATTTTCGCCATTTTTTTAATGACCGCACGGGGATTCCGGATAAAGAGCTTGAGCCAATCGTCCGGGCTACGGTATTGCAGCACGACCCGCGTACCTGGTATTGGGCGTTGATGGACTATGGGACACATCTAAAGCAGACGATTGGTAACCTGTCGCGCGCCAGCTCGCATTATGCCAAACAATCCACTTTTGCCGGATCCCGGCGGCAGATCCGCGGGCAAGTACTGCGCCTGCTTGCCAAAGCGCCGCATCCGGCTATGCTCCTGCGCGAAACTATCCCAGATGCCCGCCTGGAGGGTGTGCTGATCGATCTGCTAAAAGAAGGTTTCATCGAGGAAAACGACTCCCGGTACCAGCTCCGTGCATGATACAATGGACGAAAGCCATGCAGCCATTGAATCAGCGACCAGTTATGGATATTAGCGCCCCCGAGCGACGGGCCACGCCGCCGCTACCGCGGCCGCAGGTTGCTTCGGCTCCGGGCCAGTCTACTCCTGTTAATCTCACCCAACACCCCACGGAGCAAAAGCGCCCGGCAGGATTCACTCCAGAGCCTCAAACCGAAGCCAAAAAAGAAACTGCACCTGCTTTGTCGGTACATGAACCGCCCAAGAGCCAGAGCCAATCTGAAACTTCTGAAACGTCCTCCGAGCCGACGCCGGCCAGCCACGACTCCGGCCCTACCGAGGCGAAGGCGATCCAGGACGAGCCAGCTCCTCAGCAGCAGCCTACCCCTGCCGCACCACTCAACCACCACCCTGCACCGCCCTTGCCGGTAGGCGCAATCGTCGGTGCAATATTCGTGATGGCCGCCTTGGCAGCAGCAGCCATCCTCGTATACATACAAACCCAGTAGCAGGAAATACCCATGACATTTGATGAATACCAGCAAAAAGCACTCAAAACTTTGATTCGGCATCCCGATCCGCTGATGAACAAAACAATCCTTGTTATGGGCGTCGCTGGCGAGGCAGGCGAGGTCGTTGAAAAATGGAAAAAAATGCTAACCTACTGGGACAGCAAACTGTCCGAAGAAGGCAAGCAGGAGCTTGGCAAAGAACTGGCCGACGTAGTGTGGTATATCGCCGTTATGGCCAAAGAACTCGGCCTTTCTTTTGATGACATCATGCAGCAAAATGTGGATAAGCTTGCCAGCCGCTATGAACGGGGTGCCCAGCGCGGTGCAGGTGACAACCGATAAAACAGGCAGACCCTAGGCCGGAGGACCGAAAAATCTTGCAAATAACTTCGATTGCTTATATAGTTTTATTTTGGACCCTGTGTAGACGCAGTATAATAGAAACTTAGTAGTATAAATCTTGGGCATCGTATGAACACGGAGCGAGCAGCTTACAGAGCAGAAGACGACGAAGGCGACGACAACGGCGCAGTTTCATTCGGGTCGGGACCTGCGTTCCGTCCGGTTCCGCGGATTCCCCGTGCAGAGACGCCTCCGCCCCCGCAGCCCGAAAAACCGCCTATTCGGGCCGGAGTGCTGTTCCAGAGTGAGCGGTTAGCCCGGATACATCATGCAGAGGCGGCCAAAGCTTCCTCTGAGGAAGAAGAGAAAAAAAAGAAACAGGAAGAAGACGACGAAAAAGCGGCAGCCCAGTCTGTGACGTCTGCAGCCACCACTCCCCGCAAGCTCCCGCCTAAACCGGTCATCCCGGGAGAAAGCCTGACTTCCGCCATGCCCGCCGCTGAAACCAGCGTTGGCGTGCTTGATACCAAAGAGGATTCCGGGCCGAAGCCGTTCGGGCATCTTCCAGATATTGGCGACTTTATGCCGGATCTTCCGGAAGAACCCGTGCTTATCCCATCTCCCCGTCCAACAGTCGAGCGCGTACAGCCGCGAGCGCCTGAAAATGAGCCCACAGTCCAGATAAACCCCACGGAGATGTCAGCTACTTCGGCAGAATGGCCGGTAGATGACTCAGAAGTAAATGATGAGCCGTTAGCCACGCCGGTGCCACCGCGCCAGAGTCCGGACTACGCTTCCTATAACACCTTCGAGACACCATCAAGTGCTACCTCTGAAGACGACGATTCTTATGCACTGAATCCGACGGTCTCTTCAGTCGCAGGGAGCGGCGGAACTGGCAAGGGAAGTGCTGGTGGCGGAGGCGGCACGCCTCCTATCCCTCCACGGCCTCATGGCGCTGCCGGAGCTTCTGGCGGCGGGGGAGGACTGCCGCCCAATTCGCCCAACTACCAGCGTAAGTATTATTCTGCTGGTAGTGGAGGTTATAATCCGAACAGCTATAACGCTTCCAGCCCAAACCAGCATGGAATGACCCCAGGAATTGAACGGCCAACGCAGGTTGTAATCAATAAAAAAGGCAGCCTGTGGCCTTACGTCGCGGTGCTCGCCGAAAACATTGCCCGTAAACGTGCCGACCGTAAACTCAAAAAAGAGCTAAGCGGCCGTATGGATCAACAGGATAAGGCACAAGCAGAGACTAATACTAACCAGATGCGCCTGGAACGCCAGCAGCGGGATATGCTTGACCACCAGCGCAGGCAGGCGATTCGTGAAGCGCACCGTCCGAGTGGACATGAGTGGGGCGTGCCGCGGTATGCCAGCAGCGAGACTTCCGTTTCTAGCAATGGCAGAGTGACCGGCCCGGACGGACGTCCGGTGTCTGTGGCTGCCGCAGCAGCTGCGGGTATGCGGTCCGAGGGCGCTCCAGCGGCAGCTGCTCCAGTCCAGGAACAGATGGCCGCCGACATGCTCGAGCAGGCGCAACCGGCCGGGCAGGTTCATGAGCGGCACAGCGCATGGCATACGTATTACGAAGATGAACATGGGCGTCAGGTGGCTGTCGCAGAATACGGACAGGGCTTTAAGGGTGAACAAAAAGAAATCGGCAAAACCCACACTGGCGACAGCGTCGCTGCCGGGCTTGCCGGCACAGCAGCTGCGGCCCACACTCTGGATGGCCGGCGGCGTCCAGCAGGCGGGATGTCTGGCGCAGGATCGTCAGGGGGCGGCGCCAGCGCACCTTCCGGATCATCGTCAGGACAGGGAGGTTACTACGGCCAGCAGACCAGTCCGTACCAACCATCGCTTCCAAGTGGTATGAC
>Ga0075367_10000008_pt1 | contig 43881 bp, 39 predicted proteins | sample EndMethybrTD3032_FD_71399 | JGI IMG/M metagenome (GOLD analysis project Ga0075367, IMG submission 71399) | Populus endosphere microbial communities from Tennessee, USA - Endosphere MetaG P. TD hybrid TD303-2 | ecosystem: Host-associated > Plants > Roots > Endosphere | place: USA: Tennessee... | reverse complement strand
TCTACTGCTGCCTCAGCCATGAGCCAGTGCCGCCTTTACTGCGTTGCGGGCCGCTTCGTCCGACGCTTCTACGCCGGAAATCCGGACGACCATGTCGCGCGCCGCATCGGCGGCGACGGTTTCAATCTGTGCCATGGCGGCATCCGTGGCGGTCTTGATCCGGGCTTCGGCAGCGCCGATCTTGTCCTGGATCTCCGCATCGGCGGCGGCCAGCTTCGCTTCCGAAGCCTTGGCGGCATCCGCCTTCGCCTTGGCCAGCGTCGCCTGGGCGGCGGTGCGGCTTTCGGCATCACGGACGCGATAGTCCGCTTCCGCTTCGTCGGCGCGGGCGAAGGCTGCCTTGGCAGCATCGAGATCACCCGAAATCTTCGCGTCGCGCGCGTCGGCCGTCGCCTGCACCTTGGGCACCATGCCGCGGCCGATGACGAAGAAGACGAAGCCGAACGTCAGCAGCAGCCAGAAGATCTGGGAAGCATAGGTATCGGCGATTTGCGCGATTTGAGGCATTTTTATCCGTCCGAAAAGGGGGCGGTCGTCAAGGGGCAGGCAGCCAGGCTGCCCGCCCCGTCGATCTTTAGGCCACGAAGACCAGGATCATGGCGATAACGAACGCCAGCAGACCCAGAAGTTCGGCGGCGGCGAAGCCGATGAACAGGCGACCCTGCTGGCCGTCAGCGGCACCCGGATTGCGCAGCGCGCCTTCGAGGAACGAGCTGAAGACGTTGCCCACACCGAGGGCGGCAATGCCCGCACCGATCGCGGCCAAGCCAGCACCGAGCAGCTTTGCGGCTTCTGCGTCCATGTTCTAAACTCCTTTTTCTAAACCAATTAAGCGTTGAAGAATGTACGAAAACTCAGTGCAGGTTTTCGGCGTCGTTGATGTAGACCGAGGTCAGCAGCGCAAACACATAGGCCTGGATCACGGCGACCAGCACTTCGAGTGCGCTGATACCGACCATCAGCACGAAGCTGGCGGCACCGACGGTCAGACCGAAACCGGGGCCAGCATTCGAGCTGTTGATGACGAAGCCGGCCAGCACCTTGAGCAGCACGTGTCCGGCGGTCATCGCCACGAACAGTCGCAGGCCCAGGCTGAACGGACGCACCATGAACGAGATCAGCTCGATCGGGAAAATGACCGGGATCATCGGCAGGGGCGTACCGTGCGGCACGAACAGGGAGAAGAAGTGCAGCCCATGCTTCCAGAAGCCCACGATCAGCACGATCGAGAAGCTCATGATCGCCAGCACGCCGGTGGCGGTGAAGTGGCTGGTGAAGGTGAAGGGGTGGACCCCGACCAGACCCAGCGGCAGCAGACCCAGAAGGTTGGCCATCAGGATGAACATGAAGAGCGAGAAGACATAGGGAATGTACTTCTTGCCGCCTTCACCCACGTTCGAGATCAGCAGGTTCTTGATGAAGCCGGTGAAATATTCGACCGCCATCTGCCAACGACCGGGCACCAGTTCGCGCTTCATGCCGCCGATCACGAAGATCCACAGCACCACCGCAGCGGCGACCATATAGAGCGCGCTGTTAGTGAAGGCGATGTTGAAGCCGCCGATGGACAGGTGATCGGTACCGAACAGCGGTTCGATCGCAAACTGATGCATCGGATCGATTTTGCCGGATTCTGCCACTTGGACCCCTGTACCGTCTAATATTCGGACTAAGACAAAAGCGCCCCTATTGATCGGAACGCTTCGTCGTCGTCAATCTGATGATGTTCCTGAACGCCGCCACGATCCCGAGACCGAGGAAGACAAGCAGGAGCCATGGGGATGTGCCGAGCAGCCGGTCGAGAACCCAGCCGATCAACGCACCACCGACAAGACCACCGATCAGCTCTGCGAGAACCCTGTTGCCCAGACGCGAACCATCGTCCGCCTGCTGCACCTTCGTCCCCTGTCTGACCTGCTCGGCATGTTCCGCCTGCGCAATTCTCGCTTCCAGTGAAGCGATCCGCGCATCTTCCCCCGCCGGGTCCTGCCCGGATTCACCCGCAACCATTGCCAATCCTTCCATCAGGCTGAAACCCAATGGCAGGCGGCATGGCGCTTGCGGCTGCCCCCGTCAAGGCGCGGCCCGTTTAGAAAGGGGATGACGGATAGTCAACTATACTTGGGCAGGAGATTATCCTGCCCAGACGAACTGGCGGTCAAAGTCCGCCAGCCACGCGCGTTTTACTGACCTGCAGTGGCGCAATAGGCCGGCAAAGAGATCGCCCCGGCGCCCTTGGTCTGCCAGGCACCACCGCCGACGCGATAGACCTGCCCCGGCTTCACCCGGCTGCTGAGCGTCTGACAGCCGGTTGCGGCCGCCACATCCTGCACCGTCACGCCGCGCTTGCCGGCCAGATCGGTATAGACGGCGCGGCGCTTGATGTTGATCGATTCGACCTCGGCCCGCACATCCGCGCCCACCGTGCCGGCAATGCCCAGATAGCCATCGGCCTGCTCGCCCACCGTGCCGGCGGCGATCGCGGCGGCCGCGCCACCCTGGGCCTGCGCGGCACCGGCCAGAACCAGGCCGCCCAGCACAGCGGCGGCCAGCATGAACTTGCGTGTCATTGCGGGAACAACTCCGGGTTATTGTTGATCAGATCCTTGGCGTCCTTCTCCAGACGGACGACGACCTCCTGCTGGACCTTCACGTTCAGATTGATCTCGATCGGCTTGTCCGGGGCCTTGACCTGGATGCATCCCCCCAGGGCCGAAGCGGCCAGACCGGCCATCATGATTGCTGCTATCTTCATTTCGGCTCCGTATTTGACACAGTCTCGCTTGCCGCAGGCTGAACCGCAAGACCAGATTGCAGATCGGCCGCGCTTTGTGCGCGCATCTTCTGCTGGGCATCCTCGCCAATCTGGTCGCGGATCACCTGCGACGGATCGACATAGGATTGGGCGGATTTCATCAGCCCCCGGAAGGGCGCGGAAATCCGCACGTTGAAGATGAAGGGCAGGCCGACGAAGCTTTTCGCTATCCCCTGCGGCGCCCCGCCCAATTGGCCCCGGTTGACGCCGTTGAACACCACATTGGTCACCATCTCGCCATCCAGCGCGCCATCCATCAGGATGGTGAGGCATTTATATTGCAAATCCTTCAGCGCATCGAAGGCGACCTTGCCCATAACTCCGACTTGTTCGTTCGATACCGGCCCCACATAGGACAGCACGCCGGACTGGCGCGTTGGGTCGCAGGGGATGCTCGGCAGCACGCCCTCAGGCATGATCAGCGGCGCCATGCCCTGCTGCCGCGCGACCAGCACGCCGCCGGCAACCCGCCCGCCCTGCGCATTGAAGATTAGCGGCATGATGCCGTCAAACGTGCCGGTGGCCGACACGTTCTTGAGGTCCATCGCCTGGATGAAGGCACCAGCGTCGAGGCCGATGACCCGGAAGGTCAGATAGCGGTCGACATCGGCACCAAAGTCCATGGTCGTGGGCAGAAGCACCAGTTCACCGCCCGAAAAGGGAAAGCCGCCACCCTCTATATGCACCTTCTGGCCGGCACCCAGGCGATAACGCACCGTACCATTGCGTGCCTCGACGCCCGGATTGACCAGCGCGATTCGCGCCTCCTGTCCTGTCGGCGTCACCATGTTGAGCAGGTCGGAGAAGCGGATCTCGCCCGACAGTCCCTCGACCGGGCCGAATGCCGCCGCCAGATCCAGCCGATCGGTCCGGAAGACGCCATCGCTGCTGACATCGGAACCGGTCCAGCGGATATGCCCCTCGCCGGTCACGCGGCCGGCGACATTGGCGATCACGCCGAGCGTCAACGGCGTCAGTTCCTCCGGCTGCAATCCCGGCCCGAAGCCCAGGTCCGGCACGGTCAGGTCGGCATGCCCCTTCCCGCTGCCCAGGTCATGCGCAATATCGGCGCGCGCCACCGTGGCACCCTTGCCCGGCACCTGCAGCGTGCCGGTCGCGGTGATTCGGCCATCCTTCATCGCCAGGGCAAAGTCAGGCACAGACAGCGGGTTGAAGCGTACCGAAGGCTGCGCATCGCGCACCTGCATCGCCGCCTTGAGCGACAGCGCCCCCTTGGCAAAGGCCCAGCCGCCCGCCCCTCGCTCGACGATCAGCGGCACGGTGCCGATCCGTCCGCTTGCGCCCTTGATGTCGCCGGCAAAACCATCCTTCGTCGCCGCACCGGTGACGCTCGTCGCAGACAGCTGAACCGGCGCATCCTCCGGGCCGATGGCGAAATCGGCGTTGCCCAGGGTGAAGCCGGTCTGGCCCAATATCAGCCGGGCATTGCCCGCCTTGAGCCGCATCGGGCTGTCACCGCTTCGCCCGTTCAGCGCGACATTGCGAAGCTCCGCACCGCCCTTCATGCCGTCCGGCCCCATGGCGAAGAGCGCCGAATTGGACAGGGGGCAGAGCGTCTGCCGGGTCTGCCCCAGCGCGAAGCTGCCATAGCGCGCCTCCAGCACTGTCAGCGGCGCGCAATGTTCGTTGATCGCAATCGCACCATTGGGCGCCAGCCGGCCATCGATCGGCAGGCCAAGACCGCGAACAGCCCCATCGGGCAGCGGCCCATCCAGCCGCAACGCAGTCGTGAAGCGCGTATCGCCCTTCGGCCCGGCAACGAATCGGACAGGCTCGAACGCCAATCGGGCGCCGTCGGCCGTATAGGGATCGATGAACAACTGCCCGCCAAAACCGCCGCCGGCGCGGCGGGCCAGCCGGAGCGCCGCCTTGGGCAAGCCGCCGCCCTGCGACGTGATCGCGCCATCCAGCGCCCAGTCGATCGCCGCGCCGCCCTTGCCCGGCCAGGCCAGCGTCACCCGCCCGTCCCGCGCCACGGCCACCTGCGCGCCGCTGCGCGCTGCAAATTCGGTATCGGTCAGCACCAGACTGCCGGCATCGCCCTTCTGCGCCAGTGCCACCCGCGCCCGCAGCAGATTATCCGCCCCGGCCCGCCGTGCCGCATCCGCCAACCGCAGGGCCAGCGGCGCCACCGGCGTGCCGGCCGTCGATGTGCGCAATGCCGCCAGCGGATCGCGCCCGGCCATCCGCCCGTTCCGGGCGGTCAGATCGCCACTGAAGGTCGCATCACCGCCGCGCAGCGTCCAGTCACCGGCCAGTTCGGTTGGCCCCGCCAGCACCCCGGCACCGGAAAAGGCGCGCGCGCCGATCCGCGCTCGTCCCGCCATGGCCATGGCCGAACCGTCGAACTCGATCCGACCGACGGGGGCGGCCAGCAACATGCCCTGCGCCTTGAGCGCCTCGCCCGCCAGCTTGGCCGATCCGTTCCAGCGGTCCAGCCCCTGCCCCAGCCACAGATCGATCTCGGCCGTCGGCGCAGCCATCGCCATATCCGCGCAGGCGAGCGCATCACCCTTGATCGGCCCGCGCAGATGCGGCCTGCCGTCCACCATCGCCACATCCAGCCAGGCGCTCGCCTTGGCCACGCCACAGCCGGCCATCCGTGCCCCGGGCATGGCAGCGGCCAACTTGCCGCGGAAACCCGATTTCAGATTGCCGTTACCATCGATCTGCATGCCGACTGCCCCCGCATCGGTATCCAGCCGCAACTGCGCGTCGCGCAGATGAAGCAGCAGGTCGGGCATGGCGAAGGGGGCGGTCGAATCGGGATCGCGAAACTTGTCCAGCTCGCCTAGCGTCAGCACGCCGTCGCGATAGGCGCCGCGCATCCGCACGCCACCGGCGCGAACCGCTGCCACCTGTGGCGTCACCCCGGAAAAGGCGATGTCGACCTCCACCCAGCGGGCGGTCAGGTCCGGCCGCGCCGGATCGCCCAGCACGACATTCTCGATCCGCTGGGTGCGCAGGCCCACCTGCGTCAGGTCATAATTGGCCTGGACCCCGCGCCGGTTCAGTTCGCGATTGACGAAATTCTCCGCGATCGGCGCGCGTTGCGTCCACAGCGCGACCAGCACCAGGCTGAGCGAACCCGTCCCGACACCCAGCCAGCGCAGCCAGCCCCGGCGAATTTCGGCTTCGCCGTTCTCGTCTTCCATCTGCCTGGCCAACCCCGACTTTCGCTCGCACTTCAGGTCCGCAACGCATCCATAACGTCCGACCCATTGGAAATATCCACCCCTGAAATAGCCTTGCCCACGAAATCCGCAAAGCCTAGCCTTCATTTGCCGGGGAATGGGGGATCGCCAGCATGACCGAAAAGGACGAACGCGCGAGCCAGGATGGCGCCGGTCATCGCGCCCGCCTGCGCCAGCGCCTGGCCGAAGGCGGCGACGGGCTGCTCGACCATGAACTGATCGAATATCTGCTCGCCCTCGCCATCCCCCGCCGCGACACCAAACCGCTGTCCCGGCTGCTGCTGCGCGAATTTGGCGGGATCGGCGGATTGATGGCGGCCGACTGGCAGGCGATCGCACGGGTGCCCGGCATGGGCGACACCAGCGTCGCCGCGATCAAGATCGTCCAGGCCACCGCGCTGCGGATGCTGCGCAACGATGTGGCGGAACGACCGGTGCTGGGCAGTTGGCAGGCGCTGCTCGACTATCTGCGCGCCGACATGGCCTATCTCCATGTCGAACGCGTGCGGGTGCTGCATCTCAACAGCCGCAACATGCTGATCCGCGACGAGAATATGGGTGACGGATCGATCGACCAGGCGGCCATATATACGCGTGAGGTTATCAAGCGGGCCATGGAACTGGGATCGGCAGCCCTGATCCTGGTCCACAACCATCCCACTCGGTCAAAAAGATCACGCTGGAGCACGCACAAGCACGCTGAAACACTAGGAAAATTGGGCACTTTTGCCATTGCGTAGTGGGGGCGGTTTTGGCACATTGGGGGCGGTTTAAGGGGTAGAAAACGGCTTCCCGCTCCCAGCAAGCGATCCCTGTATCTCCTGAACCGATCCCAGTTGCGGAACAGGAGAATCGTGATGCCCAGCCTGACCGACACCGCCATCCGGCACGCATTGAAGCGCGTCGAGGTGAGTCAGAAGCAAGAAAACCTTCCCGACGGCGACGGGCGCGGTACAGGCCGCCTCGTCCTAATTCTGAAGCCAATGCCCAAGCGCGTCACCGCCGATTGGATGGCGCAGCAGTGGCGCGACGGCAAACGCACCAAGAAGAAGATCGGCGCATATCCCTCGATGTCCCTGGTTGACGCGCGCGCGGTCTTCAAACGCGACTTCGCAGATGTCATCCAGAAGGGCCGAAGCATCAAGATCGCGAGTGATACCCGTCCTGGCACCGTCGCGGATCTGTTCGAGGGCTATGTCGCGTCGCTCAAGGCCGCCGGCAAGCCATCATGGAAGGAGACGGAAAAAGGCCTGAACAAGATCGCCGATACGCTCGGCCGAAACCGCCTCGCCCGCGAGATCGAGGCCGAAGAGATCATCGAACTGATCCGTCCGATCTATGACCGGGGCGCGAAGTCCATGGCCGATCATGTGCGCTCGTATCTCCACGCGGCCTTCGGCTGGGGTATGAAATCCGACAACGACTATCGACAGCAGTCGGCTCGCCGCTTCCGCATCCCTTTCAATCCCGCGACGGGCATCCCGACCGAGCCCAAGGTCCAGGGCACGCGATGGCTCGACGAGGACGAGTTCTTGCGGCTGTATCGGTGGCTCGAAAACCCCGATACGCCGGTCCACCCGCCCTACACCCGCGCCGTTCGGCTGCTTATGCTGACCGGACAGCGAGTGCAGGAGATTGCACAGCTCCACATCGATCAGTGGGACGCGAAGGAACGGATCATCGATTGGTCGAAGACGAAGAACCTGCTGCCCCATGCTGTGCCGGTGCCGTCGCTCGCAGCGGAGCTTCTGCAATCCATCAACGTCAACGAATATGGCTGGTTCTTCCCTTCGATGACCGATCCCTCAAAGCCAGTCAGCCACGGGACGCTCTATTCGTTCATGTGGCGTCAGCGCGATCGCGGCGTGATCCCCTACGTCACGAACCGAGACCTCCGGCGCACCTTCAAGACGCTCGCCGGAAAGGCTGGTGTGCCGAAGGAAATCCGCGATCGGCTTCAGAACCACGCCCTTCAGGACGTCAGTTCGAAGCACTACGATCGCTGGAACTACATGGTCGAAAAACGCGCCGGCATGGCCAAATGGGATAAGTTCGTCCGGGCGCTGCTTGCGAAGAAGAAGGGCGGCAGCGCCTTGAAGAAGGCGGCGTGAGCGGTCGCTTCATCGCTGTCGTAGGCGCACTCGTCACGGTCTGCTGCGCGGCCCCCGCCTACGCAGATCCGTGCGAGGCGGCTGTCCCCTCGCAGGCTGGAGTCCAGTTCTCCGGCTTGGTCCGTTATGTCGGCGACGGCGACGGTCTCTGCGTCGGCCGTACCTCGGACCCCAACGAGTGGATCGAGGTGCGCCTTGCCGACTTCGATGCCCCGGAGCTGCACACGCCAGGCGGTCCCGCGGCGAAGGCGGCGCTCGAACGCGTCGCCCTTCGGCGCGAGATTACATGCAGAGCCGAACGTGGTCGCGGCGGCCGTGTCCGCTCCTTTGACCGCGTCATCGCGCGATGCTGGATCGGCGGAACAAGCCTTGGCGATCTGCTGCGCCAAGCTGGCGTGGCCGAGGGTGGCAACTGATGCCCCGCTCGCCATTGACTCAACATAGCTTGGAAGCTATATGACCTGGGATGTTAGGTTGCATGACGCCTTCGAGGCGGAGTTCCTGGCTTTCGAGCGCGAGGTTCAGACCCAATTGCTGGCGGTTGCGAAACTGCTCGGCGAATTCGGTCCGCAGCTCGGTCGGCCCTATGCCGACACGCTCAACGGCTCGAAACACGCCAATATGAAGGAGATGCGTTTCTCTGCCGCCGAGGGCGAATGGCGTGCTGCCTTCGCCTTCGATCCCGAACGGAAGGCCATCCTTCTCGTCGCGGGCGACAAATCCGGCGGCAGTCAGAAGCGTTTCTACAAGCAGCTTATAGCAAAAGCGGACGGTCGGTATTCCGGACATCTGGAAAACCTGAAATCCGTAAAGAAGGGATGACCCTATGGGACGGAGCATCGATCAGGTCATCGCTTCCCTGCCCCGCGATCAGCAGGAGCAGATCGAAGCGCGTTATGACGAACTTCGGCAGGAAGTCGAAGGGCTGCGAGAGCTCCGCCAGATCGCCGGCAAGGCTCAGGAAGATGTCGCGGCCGCCCTGAACATCAAGCAACCTTCGGTCTCCAAGATCGAAAACCAGGCGGACATGTATCTCTCGACACTGCGCGGCTATGTCGAAGCGATCGGTGGCAAACTCGAGCTGACGGTAAAGCTGCCGGCTCGGCCGCCCGTGAGGATCGAACATCTTGGCGACTTAACTCAGCCGGCGACGAGGCCGCCAGCTCGGCGAGCTGGTTCTCGGCGGAGGCTTGCGTGACGCCTGAGACCATCACTCGACTGCTAGCCTCTATGAATGCCGGCCGCCTTCTGGTGGTCTGCGGCGCCGGACTCTCGATGGCGCCGCCGAGCAGCCTGCCGTCGGCCCGTACGGTTGCCGAGCGGTGCTTCGACAAATACCGCCTCGAAGCTGACCCGAACTGCGACCTCGGTCTTCGGGACAATCTGGAGGCGCTCGCCGAGCACTTTGCGGGCCTCAACACACTGCAGTCGGTCTTCATTGAACATCTCGTGCCCTGGCCGGCTTTCGTAAGGCCTTCGAATACAGGGCATGCCGCAATTGCGGATTTTCTTATCACCCGCGCCGCCGTCGCCGGCATATCGAGCAACTACGACACGCTGATCGAGCGACGGGCTTGGGACTACGGCGCTGACTTCCGCGGCTCGCTCGACGGAGACGAAGCCACTGCCGACTCCGTCCGACAGGCACCCCTGCTGAAATTCCATGGATGCTCCCACCGTGATCGACAAGCCACGGTCTGGGCGCCTTCGCAGCTCGGCGAGCCGACGATCTCGGGCCGCATTGCGCGAAGCAAAGTTTGGATGGCTGCCAACCTCCGGCAGAAGGATCTGCTCGTCGTCGGCTTCTGGTCTGACTGGGAGTACCTCAACGCCGTGATCGGCGAGGCGCTGATCGACGTGCAGCCGCTGTCCGTGACCGTCATCGACCTCTCGCCGACAAACGCGCTCGAGCAGAAGGCCCCGCAACTCTGGCAGATCGCGCACGCACAAAACGTGACGTTCGAACATGTGCAAGAGTCAGGCGCTTCGGCGCTCGACGAGCTTCGTCGAGCCTTCTCGTCGAACTACCTACGTCAGGTCCTGGACGCTGGACGAGCCGCCTTCGAGCAAGCTACCGGAGCCCACTGTGACCCGGCTTGGCTAGACGTCGGAAATTTCGACAGCGAGGCCCTATATGGTCTGAGGCGGGATGCCGAAGGCGTTTCTGCTGCTGAGCCGGCCAAGCTCCTGCGTCCAGCAAATCCAGAAGCCCTAGGCTTCTTCCACTTGCTGCTCCGTCAGGCCGGCGCCGTGCAACGCGCCGAGGGATATGATCTGAACGGCCGGAGCATCCGAGTCCTCAACGGGGCGCAATCCATCCTCGGGACGCTACGCGGGAAGTTCGTCGAGCCGCCTGCAGCGATGCAGTCCGACATTGTTGTCGCGGTAGGCGCGACCGACTTGGGCGTGCCGGACAATGTGGTTCGCAGCGGACGCGCCGGTGATGTCATTCGTCCGGATCCAGCGGGTGAATGGTACGACCTTCCTGGGGCAAGAGCCGCGTTGGGCATCTGATGGACATCTTCACGCAAGCCGAAATCCTCCTTCGCGACGCACAGTATGAAACCTGGACGTGGACCGGCTCGGCCGGCCCAGTGACCTGTTTCGAAAACGCGGCGCTGATGGGATTCGTCCACGTCTTCGACAGCGCAGATGCTCTCCTCGGCGCTTGGAAGGAGAACCAGCAAACCGCGCTCGCTCGTCATGCCGCGTCGTTACGCGGCGCCGGAGTGAAGGCATGGAACGTCTATTCGGTCTTTCTGACCCCCGATCAGGACGCGCGCCGAGGGCGCGAGATCGAGCGCATCGAAGAGGATTTCTCTTTGACTCGAAAGATCGCGAAGGCATCCATCACCACGCCTGATGACGTTGAGAAGGCGCTGCTACCCCTGCTGTCGATACGCTCCAAGCCGCTGCTCGGCGCGTCCAACTTCGAAACGAGACTGCGCACGAGGCTGAAGGACATTCCTCCGGATGCCGTTACTGCTTTTCTCGGCGAGACCACACCCGCCGAGATTGCTCGCATCTTGGGGGCGACTTCATGAGGCTCCAGTTCATCGAAGTATGCGGCTTTCGTGGCTTTAGGGATCTCGTCCGGATCAATTTCGGACGGGGCTTCACCGTCATCACCGGTCGCAACGGCGTGGGCAAGAGCACGCTGTGCGATGCGGTCGAGTTCGCGATCACAGGCTCCATTGACAAGTACGCCGTCGAAAAGGCTGCGAAGGAGAGCCTCAGTGATTACCTTTGGTGGCGCGGCGAAGGTGTTCCCAAAGCCCACTATGTGACAGTCTCCTTCGTCGACGACAGCGGGAACCCATTCACCATCACGCGGACGCGGGAACGCGGCTCCGATCGCTCACCGGAGGAAATCCACGCTGCGCTCTGCCGTGGACCTGCGCCAGAAGACGCACTTCGACAACTCACCCGGACGTCGATCATCCGCGACGAATGGATCGCCGCGCTCAGCCTGGATCTCACCGAAACGGAGCGATTTGATCTCGTGCGCTCGGCGCTCGGTGCATTGGAAGGCTCGGAAGCCGGTAGCAGAGCCAAGGAGGTCGTGACTGCCGCCGAAGCTGCGCACACTAAAGATGAGGCCGCCTATGAGGCTGCCCGCTCGCGACTAGCGGACAGACTGACGCAGCAATCCGAGACACAAGCCGCGCTCAGCCGATCAGGGGACGTGTCCGGCGCGCTTCAGGTGATCGCCGCCGCGGCGCCGGATGCGCCCACCGAGCTGACGGCACGTCTTGCTGCAGGTCGAAACGCGCTCGCGAACGGACGAGCCAGATTGGGTCGAATGGGCGAAGCGCTTCAGCTCGGTCGAGAGGTCGCGGCGGCGCAAGCGCTCTACAACGCTCCGGAGGCCGTCGCAAACCGCGAGGCCGCATCGGCAGCGCACGAGGCAGCGCAGCGCGAGCATGAGGCGGCACAGCAAGCCCTCTCGGAAGCCGAACAACGCCTCTCGCGGGAAGAAGAGATGGACGCGATGGCAGCGTCGCTGAGCCTTCTCGTCGAACATGGCGAACGCCTCGGGCTACACGACGATCATTGTCCGCTATGCGCAGCCCATCGGACATCGGACGAGTTCGCTGCCGGTCTGGCCGCCGCGCGTCGACGGATTACATCACTGGCGTCGGGCGTTCAGGCCGCCCGCGATGCTCTCGCCTCCGCGAAACAGAACGCGCGGCAACCCAGCCTCACGTTGCAGACAGCCACCGCCGCGGTTCAAGCCCAAGCGGACGAGCTGCGGCGTCTGCGCGATGAGGAAGCGGCGCATCTGGATTTCTACGATCAGTGGGGGCTCGATCACCGCTTCATCCATGATCCTGACGGGCTGGAGCGGGCCATTTCTCCGGAACGCGACCGGCTGATTGACCTCGAACGCGCGCTACTCGTGCTGGAAGCCTCGCAAGCAATCTCGCGAATGTCGTCAATCGAAAGCAACATCTCGGCGCTGCGGGCTGAAATCGAGAAGCTGGCGCAGGCAGTCAGCCAGTCACAAAATGCCGTCACAGCGGCCCGCGAAATCGAACGCTCAGTTAGACGCGTGAGCGCGGAGATCATCGATGAGCGCCTTGCTCAGATCAGTCCTCTGCTCAACGAGCTTTATCAGCGCCTGCGACCGCACGCAGACTGGCGGACAATCGACTACAGCATCCGCGGTGACGTCCGACGTTTCCTAAGTCTCAAGGTAGGCGACGGACTGAACCCGCAATTCGTCTTTAGCAGCGGTCAGCGTCGCGCCGCCGGTCTCGCCTTCCTTCTTTCGGTCCATCTTGCGCGTGCGTGGACACCGCTCAGGTCCCTTCTGCTTGACGATCCCGTTCAGCACATCGACGATTTCAGGGCCCTTCACCTGGTCGAAGTGCTCGCCGCTCTGCGCGTGGACGGGCGCCAGATCATCTGCGCCGTCGAAGACCCCGCGCTGGCCGATCTGCTTTGCCGGCGCTTGGTGAGCACCGCAACGGAGGGAGGCCGGCGTCTCGACATCGACCTTGGGCCGCTCGGCGCCACAAGCGTGGTCATCGACCAGGAAATCAATCCGATGCCGGTGGGTGTTTTACGTGGTGTCGCCACCGCATGACGGCTGAGAGCGCGCAGATCGAGCTTCCGGCACCGCGCGAACGTCGGGCGCACGGACCCTGGAGCGATCTGGCGCTCCACACCGTCGGCTGGCGCGCGTTTCAGGATCTGTGTTCGCAGGTATGCGAGGTCGTGCTCGGCCGACCCGTAGAGATCTTCCGTGAAGCACAGGACGGCGGCCAGGACGCGGTCTTCCTCATCCCTTCGGGAACGGACGCACCGCCGATCGGCACGGTCCAATGCAAGCATACGTCTGATGCCATGAAGGCCTTGAAGCTCAGCGATCTCACCGCTGAGCTTAAGAATGTCGAGGAACTGGTCAAAGCCGGCCAGGCGGACACCTACGCCTTCATGACGAACATGAGCGTGGACGCGCCTGTCGCGGCGGCGATGCGCGCCAGGCTTCGGGCGCTCGGCGTGCGCAGGCCGCACATTCTTGGTCGCCAATATATTGTCCGGGTCATTAGAACCAGCGCCCGACTGCGGGCGCTCGTCCCGCAGGTCTACGGCCTGGGAGACCTCACGTCGATCGTTGATGAGCGACTGAGCGAGCAGAGCCGGGCGCTGCTTGACAGCTGGATTCCAAAGCTCCGCACCTATGTACCCACCAAAGCACATCGCGACGCTGTCAACGCCATTTCCAACCACGGCGTGGTGCTGCTGCTGGGCAATCCATCAAGCGGCAAATCGGCAATCGGCGCAATCGTCTCGACGATCGCTTCGGAAAACCCGGACAACACCGTTCTCGCTTTGACCAGTCCCCGCGATTTCGAGGCTGGATGGAATCCGAACGATCCGGGCCGCTTCTTCTGGATCGATGACGCCTTCGGCTCGAATGTGCTGCGCGACGACTATGTGCAGGACTGGGCGTCGGCCTTCTCGAAGCTGCGGGCCGCGATCAAGCACGGCAACCGGTTCCTCCTTACCTCCCGCAAACATATCTACGAAGCGGCGCGACGTCGGCTCGGACAGCGCAACCTTGCACAATTCGCTGATAACAGCGCCGTCGTCGATGTCGGCGAACTGACATTCGAAGAGAAGGCGCAGATACTTTATAATCACGTGAACTTCGGCTGTTCGGCGTCAGCGCCTTTGGCACAGATCTGGGGTTGCGGATAATGGAGGGATTGGGTCTCGTCGCAGTGACGTAAGGAACGCAGATGAGACCCAATCCCTCCAGCCCAAAATTGGCTGCCAAGCCCACCAAGAAGCCCGCCGAGGTGGTGGTGAAAGATATTCGCCGTGCCACACGCCGGCATTTCTCGGCCGAGGATAAAATCCGCATCGTGCTCGAAGGCCTGCGCGGCGAGGAGAGCATCGCTGAACTGTGCCGCCGCGAAGGCATCGCCCAGAGCGTGTATTATTCCTGGTCAAAAGAATTCCTTGAGGCTGGCAAACGCCGTCTGGCCGGGGACACGGCCCGTGCCGCCACCAGTGACGAGGTCAAGGATCTGCGCCGTGAAGCACTGGCTCTCAAGGAATGCGTGGCCGACCTGACGCTCGAGAACCGCCTGCTTAAAAAAAGCATGATCGCGGATGGGGGCGACCAAGAATGAGGTATCCCGCCGCAGAAAAGCTCGAGATCATCCGCCTCGTCGAGCAATCCCATCTGCCCACCCGACAGACGCTGGAGAAACTGGGCATCCCACGCCGCACCTTTGCCCGCTGGTATGCCCGCTACCTTGATGGTGGGCCTGAGGCGCTGGAAGACCGCCCCTCGGCGCCAAGCCGGGTATGGAACCGGCTGCCCGAGAATGTGCGCAAACAGATCATCGACATGGCGCTGGAGGAAAGCGAACTCTCGCCCCGCGAGTTGGCCACCAAATTTACCGATGAGAAGCAGTACTTTGTCTGCGAGGCCACGGTTTATCGCCTGCTCAAGGCACAGGATCTGATCGCCAGCCCAGCCTATATCGTCATCAAGGCCCGCGACGAGTTCCACACCAAGACGATGCGACCAAACGAGATGTGGCAGACCGACTTCACCTATTTCAAGCTGATCGGTTGGGGCTGGGTTTACCTCTCAACCGTGCTCGACGACTATTCCCGCTACATCATCTCGTGGAAGCTGTGCACCACCATGACGGCGGGCGATGTCACCGACACGCTGGACTTGGCGCTGGCCGCATCAGGTTGTGACAGCGCCACCGTGCTGCACATGCCGCGCCTGCTCTCGGACAATGGCCCGAGCTATGTCGCGGGCGAACTGGCCGCCTATATCGAGGCCCAGTCCATGAGCCACGTGCGCGGCGCCCCCTTTCACCCCCAGACACAGGGCAAGATCGAGCGCTGGCACCAGACCTTGAAAAACCGCATCCTACTGGAGAATTATTACCTGCCCGGCGATCTCGAAGCCCAGATCGAAGCCTTCATCGAGCACTACAACCACCAGCGCTATCACGAAAGCCTGGGCAATGTGACGCCCGCAGATGCCTACTTTGGCCGCGATCGGCAGATCCACGCCCAGCGCGCCGCCATCAAGAAACAGACCATCGAACATCGCCGCTTGCAGCACCGCAAGCTCGCCGCCTAAAAGCCAACCCCTGACGAGGCCCGCTCTCCGTTAACGCCACGCCAAACCTGCGCCAAATGTTTCGACGACGGACACTTCGGCGAGCAGAGTCAGAGCTGGCGATCAAGCGTCAAGCCACACCTAACTGCGGTCGCCGCCGTTCGCGACTTTCTTCCTGGGATTGCCGAACGTCTTGGCGATCCGAACTTCACCAAGGGGCTCGCGCCTCGCGAAAGCTCCCTTGTTCGCTTTATGGAAGAGCCCACAGAGCATTTGATCGATACGGTCAATGCCCTGGATGATCAGCTTCAAGCCGCGCTCATCTTGGTTTACGTCCAGCAAGCCGGCTTCGATCCCAGCGACCACGATGTGTCGGCTGCCCAAGCAGTCGCGGAGCTGACGTCGTACAGCCTCACCAAGATCCAGGATTGTTTCGCTGAGCTGAAAGGCTCGTTCCTGAAGCTCTCCGGATCAAAATGGACCTTCGCCCATCCGACGATATCAGACGCGCTGACGGAGATCCTGCGCCAGAAGCCGCACATGATGGCGGCGCTCATACGGGGCGCGACCATAGACACCATTCTTAACAGTTTCACATGCGAGGGCTCGCCTCTCATTCGAGACGCCCTTGTCATCCCGACGACGCTCGACAACGCTCTGGTTGCCCGGCTCGGCCACACTCCCGATGAATGGCATCGCAATTGGATGCTATTCCACTTCCTATCTTATCGGGCGAGCGAACCGGTGTTCGCCAAAGCGGTCCAGCAATTTCCAGATCTACTTCGACGATCCTGCTGGCGGACCGACCTCGCCGGCAACAATCCCCAGATCGCAGCCCTCGCCCGAGCCCATCACCTCGGCGTGTTGCCGGACGATCTGCGCTCAGAGGCGGCGGACACTCTCGAATCCGCCGTGCTTACAAACCTAGATTCTTCCGCCTTCGATGAACCAGAGATGCTAGCGCTCATACCGCCGCTGAGACTGGTCGGCATAGGTTTGGCACTGCGAACAACTGTGCTGCCTTCGCTCGAAGAACGAATCGACGAGATCGTCGCTGACGCTGACTTGGACGAGGAGCCTGACAGCCACTTCAAGAAGCTTCTTGATGTGCTCGATCGCATTGAGGCGATCGGCGTCGACGCGGACGCCACAGCCCTGATCGACCACGCGCGCGATCAGGTGAAGCGGTCGGTCAAGGGACTGGAAGAGCGCAAGCGCGAGCGGGAGGACGGCTCAGAAGACGAAGCGGATTGGACGCACATCGTGACGCAAAAGAAGGAGGAAGCTCCGGCTCCCACTCCGGTCGCCACGAAGCGCTCGGTGTTTGACGATGTCGACAAATAGTAATGGAGATAGCGAGCGGTTGAGCTCGGACCGGTCGGAGCCGTCTTTGACCGATAGCGCCGACGCAAAGCGCCCCCTACGAGGCGCCGCCGCCGCTCAAGCGGGTTTCGACTACCAACTCGACGTCTCAATCCTCGCGGCGCTGCAACTTCTCCTCATTTCCAAAGCGGCCACACGCCTCGTGCTCGAACCGGCGAGCGAGGAGGATTTGGAGGCGGACCTGGAACCCTACGTGCCAGGACGCCTGCAACCCAGTGCGATCATCGCAGGCGGGTACAAGCTTGTCGTCCAAGTCAAGATGGACAACGGCGAGCCCTGGTCGATCGAGGATTTCGACGCCCTGCTCAAGCACGGCTCTGCAAAAAAGGGGGGGCGCCGAAAAGCCCTGCATCATCTCGACGAGCCGAACACTCGCTATCTGCTCGTCACCAATGCCGACGCAAAAGGCGTCGCGCGTGGACTGCTGGTCGAAGGCTTCGAAGAGGTCTCGGACAAGGCAAGCTTTCCGCCGAGCCTGCACGCCACATTGAAGACATCGCCCGAAGGCCGTGTCGCGATCTGGGGGAAGCTGACAGAGAAACAGCTCGCATCCGATATCCGAGCGCTCATGTCGGACCTGTTGCACGTTCCCAAAGTGGAACAGCTAAATCTCCTCCAAAAGCTCCGTCTCGAAGCCAGGCGGCGGACCCGAGGCAGCACGCCCGGTCTATGGACGAGCGATGACCTTCTCGCCACGGTGCGGGCGCACGGCGGGTTCCTGGCCAGCTCCGCCAGCCTCGAGCATTTCGTGCCCCCGGCGAACTTTGACGAGATGCTCAAGGTCCTGAACGACAAGAACGCAGTTGTTATTCGGGGACCCTCGGGCACAGGCAAGACGCAGGCAGCGCTCAAGCTATGCGATCTCGCGCGACGGCGTAATGGTGTGCTGGAGGTCGTCACTGTTGGGGCGGATGATGCTCCGACGAGCGTGCGCAAGGTCGTCAACCATGGACCGACACTCTTCTATGTCGATGATCCATGGGGCCAATTCAGCCTACGCGGGGGCAGCGAGGCTTGGACCGAGCAGTTGCCGCGCCTCCTTGCTAAGGCTACGCCGGATCATCAGTTCGTCATCACGTCCCGCAGCGACATGATGCAGAGCGCCAAGGTCGGCGATAGCCTCAACGCATGGTCGGTCGAGCTGGACGCGGACCATTACCGGGACGGTCAACTCCGCGACATTCACGACAACCGCATGGATCAGCTACCCGCCGCCTTGCAGACCAAGGCCTATGCATTTCGCAATGAGGCGCTCGACAGGCTTGGCACCCCGCTTGAGATCGAGCTGTACTTTGCGCATATGCAATCCGGCCCCGATGTCGGTGAAGGAGATCACGTCTTCTTACGCCGGCTGCTCGAACTGGCGCAGCGCGATGCGGTGGAAGGCGTTGTCCTCAGAGCCCTATCATCGATCGACACTTGCGGCACGTCAGCCATCGTTTGGGCGCTGCTGGCGGCACGCGGGCAATTCGACCGCAGCCGACTCAACCCTCTTCAGCGCACGCTACGCGGGCTTGATCGCGCACTCGCCGACGGCCTAGACCGTCTTATAGACCGCATGGTCGCGGCCCGCCATTTGCGTCAGCCGGCCCGCACCATAGCCTTTGCTCATCCCAGCGTCCGACAAGGTTTTGAAGCCTTCGCCAAGGACAATTGGGGCCAGAGCGGGGCTGCGATCGAGACTCTGATCGCCGCGCTCACTCAGTTGCCTTCAGCGCATCGCGATTGGGGCTTGGAAACCGCCGCCCGAATTTTCGAAGTGACGCGCTCGTTCGCAAGCCGAGAGGACGTTGATCGGACCTTCGACATTGATTCCGGCAGCCAGGAAGCGATCGACGCTTGGCTGGACGAAAGCCTGATGGATCCGGCTTCCAAGTTCGCGCCCTTGCTGGAGCTGGCGTCGGAGGTGGGCAGCGATGTGTCCATACCGAGCCGCGTTGCGCGGTGGCTGTTGAAAGGCACGCAGCGGGGAGCTTCCTTCTTCGTTCGTAACTGGCAACCGCCGATCTTCGACGATGCCTGGTACGACACCGTGGCAGCGAGCCCGTTCGCAGCCAAAGTCGCCGAGCGATTTATCCGTGAGCAGCTTGGCTTCGACCGAGGGAATTACGGATCGGGATTCGCCAAGCGGCTCGATCGCTTCGCACCCGCCCTGACCTCCGCCTATCACGACGCCGCGCGCCAGATGGTCGGCAACGGCTTCGAGCTCAATGCCGACGCCGTCGCGGCCGGCGCCGTGCGCGACCTAGATGGATTTGAGAGCGTCGTGCAGGCTGCGCTGGATGACCTCGCGGGCCTCCACCGTCAGCACGTTCAGAGCGGCCGGGAGGAGTGGCGCGCGATCGAGGATGGCGAACGGGATCATGCCGTCGAAGAGGCCGCGCAATCGAGCCATGAAGGCGACGGTTATACATCCGGCGTCTTCGTCGACGCCTATGTCCGACAGCTTCGCGCAGAGGGTCGCTGGGTGGTGCTTGCTGACCATCCGCGGCTCCCGGAGTTGGTCCGCGCCTGGTCGCAGGCGCTCGTGATGTCCCCCGGACCGGTTGATGAAGATGAGCTGCGGGCTGTGCTCGCGGCGGTCAAGCAGACCGAAGACGAGCCAAATGTCTGGGCGGCAGTGCGAGAGCACTGGCGCCCAGCGCTAGAGCCTATGCTTGCGGCACGGATCAGCTTTGTCCCCTCTCAGGCGGATCTGCGCGACGAGTTTGCGCTTACAGCTTTGAAAGTCGCACCAAATACGCTGATCGCCGCATTCCAGGCGAATAGCGAGCAGCCTGATCGGCAAGTCACGCTGCTCACTGCCATGCAACGCGCTCGCCGGCGGCTTGGGAAAAGCAGCCACGCCAAACTCAGACGCGTCACTGATGCACTTCCAAATGAACTCCAGGAAATTTTCAACGCCCTTTCGACCACGAAGCGGAAAGCTCGCCGGGTCAGCGGTACCGCGCTCTCATTCCTGACGGGCTGTGCATCGCAACTCGATGCGGAGGCGCTTGATCTTGTGGTGCCGGTCATCATCGAAAGCAGCGGCGACGCCTCGCCAGCGATCGCCCGATGGCTGACAATTGCCAGCCGCACGGAGCATGCTGTCAGGGCGACGGAGGCGGCGATTGCAACTGGCGATGCCACCCTCCTTCAAACGGCGCTGCGGCACCAGCGCGCCGACGCGCGCCGTGCTGCACTACTTCATCTCGCGCCGACCCTCGCCGACCCCTTGCCGCCGACAATCCTTGCAATGGCATCCGATCCCGGTAGCCGCGTTCGCCGCGCTCTGGTCTCTCTGCTCGCAGAACGTCCGCATCCGGATCACCTCAAAACGCTGTTGGCCCTGATCCATGACAGTTGGTCAAGCGCTGAGCCGCACCACAACGAACCCGAAAGCTTCGATATAGCACAAGAAGCCGTCGTTGCCCTTGCAGCCAACGGCCCCTTGTCGGATGTAGTCGGCGATACGCTTCTCGATCTTGCCAATACCACGGTTGACCGAACGCTCAGCCAACTCGCCCTGATCGTCGCAGCCCATTGCTGCAGCTCCGGAATCCAGCAGAAGATCTTTAACCTCGTCAACATCCCGGAAGCACGCTGGATTCGGCTCGACGCCCTTGATGCCTTGGCCGATGCAGAGTCCGTGGACCCGAGCATCGTCGGGCGTCTGACGCCTGGGTTTGTACTGAGGTCGCCGGCAATCCTCGCGGCGCCAGCGGCTCATCTCGTCGGCGCCCATGCTCCGGCGGAAACAGCCCTCAAATTCTTCGAGCGGGTCGCCAGCTCGAACAAGCGGCGCGCTTTGCTGCTCGTCGGGGCCAATGCCATGGCCAAACGCGACCGCGCGACTGCCGATCGAATCCTTGATCTGCTGGAGCCCGGTCATCCTGGGCGTCAATTATTGACGGCGTCGGAACCTCTTCCAGCCTCCATTCTTGACGATCTTGGCAAGGTTCAGTTGCGAGAGGCCGTCCGAAAAAGGCTCGGGGATCGGGTCGCCTCCTCGTAAGCAAGAGCCAGCGAGAACTGCCGAGGCCATCGACTCTTCCCTTGACTCTGGCGCCTCAACGATAGAACAAATAGAGAACATGGAAGCAAATCCGCCCTTGGAGGTCAAGAACGAGCTTGCGGCCCGAGCCCGCCATAGAGTCTTTGCGCGCGCAGATCGAAAAGATCGAAGGTCGCAGCCGGCGCGCCAAATCGGTTCTCCCCTTCGGGATTGCCGATGTCGACTCGCGCCTACCCGGCGGAGGCCTCGCACTCGGCGCCCTGCATGAGATCGCCGGCGGCGGCAACGGCGCGATCGATGGAGCCGCTGCCGCCCTCTTCAGCGCCGGGATCGCCGCCCGCACGAAGGGCAAGATCCTTTGGTGCATCACGCGCCCCGACCTCTTCGCGCCAGCGATCGCCCAAGCAGGCCTTGCATCCGATCGCGTGATCTATCTCGAAGCCGGCGACGACAAGACCGTGCTCGCCTGCATGGAGGAAGGCCTGCGCCACGGTGGCCTGGGCGCCGTCCTTGGTGAAGTGGCCCGACTTTCCATGACCGCCTCGCGGCGCCTGCAACTGGCGGCCGAAGGCACCGGATCGATCGGGATCGCGCTGAGACGCTGGCGGCGACAGACAGAGGCTACAGACTTCGGCCAGCCAACGGCGGCGATGACGCGCTGGCGCGTCTCCGCTTAGCCTTCGACATCGCTTCCCGTTCCGGGCGTGGGTCGAGCCCGCTGGCTAGTCGAACTGATCCGCGCTCGCGCGGGCGAAAGTGCAGATTTCGAAGTGGAGGCGTGCGATGACACGGGTCGTCTCGCTCTTCCTGCCGAGCTGGTCCACCGACCGGCTACGGCGGAAGGCTGGCGACGCGGCGCCGCCGGCTGAGGCGCCGCTCGTCCTGATTGGCCGCGACGGGAACAGGCGGGTGGTGCTGGCGGCTGACGCCGCCGCCCACGCTGCGGGCCTGCGCGTCGGCATGCCCGTCACCAAGGCGCAGGTCCTGGCGCCCGGTCTCATCGTGCAGGACGCCAACCCGGCAGGCGACGCCGAGGCGCTCGACCGGCTCGCGACCTGGCTCCTCCGATACGCTCCCGTCGTCGCTCCCGATCCGCCGGACGGGATCATCATCGACTCGACTGGCGCCGATCATCTCCATGGCGGCGAAAGTGCAATGCTGGACGGCCTCATCGGCCGGCTTGCCATGTCCGGGATCGCGGCTCGGGGCGCGATCGCCAACACCTGGGGCGCTGCGCACGCTCTGGCCCGCTATGCCCCGCAGATCGCACCGGACCGACACGGCGCATCCATAATGGAGCCTTTGCCGCTCGCGGCGCTACGCATCGCCGCGTCTACCGTCGCCGCGCTGCGGACGCTCGGTTTCGATACGGTGGGCGATCTTCTCGCGCAGCCTCGGGCGCCGCTCACCTTGCGCTTCGGCCCCGAACTTGGCCGCCGCATCGATCAAGCCCTCGGCCAGGCGGCCGAGCCGATCGAGCCGGTCCGGCCGGTCGATCTCATCGAAGTGCGCCGCGCCTTCGCCGAGCCGATTGCCGCGGCTGAGACCATAGCCCGGTATATCGCCAAGCTCGTCGGCCAGCTCTGCGAGCGTCTCGAGGCCGGCGGCTTGGGCGCTCGCAGACTTGACCTCATCTGCCACGGCGTCGACAGCCGCGCCCAAGCCGTCAGGGTCGGCATGGCAACGCCGGTCCGCGACGTTAAGCGCCTGACGCGTCTGCTCTGCGACAAGATCGAGACCATCGAACCCGGCTTTGGCATCGAGGTGATGACGCTCGCCGCGAGCGTCGCCGAGCCGCTTGAGCGCAGGCAGATCGTCAATTCCCTCATCGAGGAAAGCACGCCGGACGTCTCCGATCTCATCGACACGTTGATGAACCGGGTGGGAGAGCGCGCCCTTTATCGACTTGCTCCCGTCGCAAGCGACGTTCCCGAGCGATCCGTCTGCCGCATCCCGGCGATGGCGGCCGACACGGGGGCGAGCTGGCCCGGCCATTGGCCGAGGCCCTCACGCCTTCTGCCTCAACCCGAGTTGGTCGAGACGGTGGCGCTGTTGCCCGACCATCCGCCGGTCTCCTTCACCTGGCGCGGCGTGCGCCGGCGCCTGCGTCGCGGCGACGGCCCGGAGCGCGTCTTCGGCGAATGGTGGAAGCGCGACGCCGAGCTGGTCGCCGTGCGCGACTATTTTCGGGTCGAGGACGACGCTGGCGAGCGCTACTGGCTCTACCGCGCTGGCGATGGCGAGGACACCGCCACGGGCTCGCACCGATGGTTCATCCATGGGGTCTTCGGATGAGCGAGCCCCGCTACGTCGAGCTTCAGGTCACCTCGCATTTCAGCTTCCTGCGCGGCGCGTCGTCCTGCGAGGAGCTGTTCGCCCAGGCGGCGCTTGCCGGGATCGAGGCGGTGGCCGTCGTTGACCGCAACTCCCTCGCCGGCATCGTGCGCGCCCATGAGGTCGCGAAGACGACCGGCGTGCGCCTGATCGTCGGATGCCGCCTCGACCTCGCCGACGGCATGTCGGTGCTGGTCTATCCGACCGACCGCCCCGCCTATTCGCGCCTCTGCCGTCTGCTCTCGCTCGGCAAGGGTCGCGGCGGCAAGGCCAAATGCATTCTCGAATGGCCGGACCTCGTAGCCTATGGCGATGGCCTGGTCGCCGTCCTCGTGCCCGACCTCGCCGATGACGAGTGCGGCTTCAGATTGCGCCGGCTTCGCGACGCGTTCGGTGACCGCGCCTACGTCGCCCTCACGCTACACCGTCGCCCCAATGACCAGCTTCGCCTTCACGAGGTGTCGAACCTCGCCGCGCAAATGCGCGTGCCCACGGTGGTGACGAACGACATCCTCTTTCACGAGCCGGGTCGCCGCGTTCTGCAAGACGTCGTGACCTGCATCCGCCACAACGTCACGATCGACGCCCTCGGCGATCGACGCGAACGTCACGCCGACCGCTACATCAAGCCGCCGGACGAGATGCACCGGCTGTTCAGCCGCTATCCGGAAGCGCTTGCTCGCTCTATCCAGATCGCTGATCGCTGCCGCTTCAGCCTCGACGAGCTTGCCTATCAATATCCGGAGGAGCGTGACGATCCGGCGCTCTCGCCGCAAGAAGCGCTGGCGAGGCTGACCTGGGCAGGCGCATCGGAGCGCTATCCCGAGGGCGTGCCCGACAGCGTGACCGCCGCGCTCCAGCATGAGCTGCGGCTGATCGAGAAGCTGGATTACGCGCCCTACTTCCTGACAGTGAATTCGATCGTTCGCTTCGCCCGATCGAAAGACATCCTCTGCCAGGGTCGCGGCTCGGCCGCCAATTCGGCTGTCTGCTACGTCCTCGGCATCACGTCGATCGATCCTGGTCGCAATGACCTGCTCTTCGAGCGCTTCGTGTCCGAGGAACGCCGAGAGCCGCCCGATATCGACGTCGATTTCGAGCACGAGCGGCGCGAGATCGTCATGCAGTGGGTGTTCGACACCTACGGCCGTGACCACGCCGCGCTCTGCTCCACCGTCATTCGCTACCGCACCAAGGGCGCGCTGCGTGATGTCGGCAAGGCGCTCGGCCTGCCCGAAGACCTGATCGGCACCTTGTCGTCGCAGGTCTGGGCCTGGTCCGAGGAAGGCGTCGAGCCAAAGCATGTTGAGGAGCTGAACCTCAATCTCGCCGACCGCCGCCTTCGCCTGACCCTCGATCTCGCGCGACAGCTCATGGGCGCGCCACGCCATCTCAGCCAGCATCCAGGCGGCTTCGTCCTAACCCATGACAGGCTCGACGATCTGGTCCCGATCGAGCCCGCTGCGATGAAGGACCGGCAGGTCATCGAGTGGGACAAAGACGATATCGACGCGCTCAAGTTCATGAAGGTCGACGTCCTGGCGCTCGGGATGCTGACCTGCATGAAGAAGGGGCTGGATCTTCTGGCCGAGCACAAGGGTGTCAATCTCGACCTCGCCTCCATCCCGGCCGAGGACCCGCGCACCTACGCGATGATACGAAAGGCGGACACGCTCGGCACTTTCCAGATCGAGAGCCGGGCCCAGATGTCGATGCTGCCGCGGCTCAAGCCACGCACTTATTACGATCTCGTCGTGCAGGTCGCGATCGTCCGACCAGGTCCGATCCAGGGCGACATGGTGCATCCCTATCTTCGTCGCCGGGAGGGCCTTGAGCCCGTCCACTACCCGAAGCCCGAGCTGGAGAAGGTGCTCGGCAAGACTCTCGGCGTGCCGCTTTTTCAAGAGCAGGCGATGCGTGTCGCGATCGAATGCGCCGGCTTCACCCCCGGCGAGGCCGACATGCTCCGCAAGTCGATGGCCACTTTCAAGTTCACGGGCGGCGTTTCGCATTTCCGCGACAAGCTGATCGCCGGCATGGTCTCCAACGGCTACGAGCAGGCGTTTGCCGAGCAGACCTTCAAGCAGCTTGAAGGCTTCGGCAGTTACGGATTTCCGGAAAGCCACGCAGCCTCTTTTGCACTGATCGCCTACGCCTCGGCCTGGCTTAAATGCTGGCACCCGGAAATCTTCTGCGCCGCGTTGCTGAACAGCCAGCCCATGGGCTTCTATGCGCCGGCACAGATTGTTCGCGATGCGCGCGATCATGGCGTCGAGATCCGCCCGGTCTGCGCCAACGCTTCGCGATGGGACTGCACCCTTGAGCCCACCGGCAGCGAGGAGCGGCTCGCCGTTCGTCTGGGTCTGCGAATGGTCAAAGGTCTGGCCAACGCCCATGGCGCGGCAATCGTCGCGGCGCGGGCGGAGCAGCCCTTCGCCTCCATAGACGACCTCTGGCGCCGGGCCGGTGCGCCCGTCGCGGCGCTCACGCAGATCGCCGAGGCGGACGGGTTTCGTCCGCCCTTCGGTCTCGCACGTCGTGAAGCCTTGTGGGCGATCAAGGCGTTGCGCGACGAGCCACTCCCGCTTTTTGCCGCTGCGTCGGCCCGTGAGTCTGATATCGTGCCCGAGGTCGCCGAGCCGACCGTCCTCCTCCGCCCCATGACAGCGGGTGGCGAGGTGGTCGAAGACTACCGGCATGTCAGCCTGTCACTGCGGGACCATCCGGTCTCGTTCCTCCGTCAGGACCTGCGCCGCCGTCGAATGGTCACTTGCCAGGAGGCGATGGACGCCAAAGACGGTCGATGGCTGGAGGCGGCCGGCATTGTGCTGGTTCGACAGCGGCCCGGCAGCGCAAAGGGCGTCATGTTCATCACGCTTGAAGACGAAAGCGGGATCGCCAATCTCGTGGTGTGGCCCAAGGTCTTCGAGCAAAACCGGCGCACGATCCTGTCGGCCGGCATGATCGCAGTGCGCGGCCGCGTCCAGCGCGAGGGCGAAGTGGTCCATCTTGTCGCCCAGCGGCTGACGGACCTTTCCGGCGAGTTGGCGAGTGTTGGTGAATGCGACGCTGCCTTCCCGCTGCGACATGGACGCGGCGACGAATTCTCCCGAGGCTCGCCAACGCCCGACCCGCGGGGCCTGGCGCCCGCGGGGCTAAGGACGCGCGACATCTATATCCGCGACTTACACATTGACTCGATCAAGGTGAAGACACGGGATTTCCGGTAACGGTAACGTTCACGACGCTGGCCGCGACCGCCACTCGCCGCTCTTGCGCTGGACAACGATCCCATTCCGGGCCGCAACCTCCGTGCCTCTCTCGGTTCGATGGGCCGGAATGAAAGGTGGGTGACGTCACCGTCGCCCCGTCGCCAACCTCGACTAAGCCGCTTGGGCCGCCGTTGCCGTCGTCTTTGACAACGACGCGACCGCCCGAGACGGCATGGCTATGGGGAAGGTGAACCGCATCAGCCGACCTGCTCGACAAGGAGTGATCCTGCCGGCAGCGGCCGAATGATTGATTGCGCTGAAACCGACGGATCGAGCCAGTCGGCCCAGGCATCACGCTCGACAATGACAATCTGCCGATCATGATACGGCGCTATGTCGGGACCCGGCTCCATGGTGAGCATTGTGAAGGCCTGCCCGACGTCCTTGGTCTCCCGCCAGATTCCGGCCACACAGAAAATCGGATTGTCCCGCATCGTGAAAAGCCACTTGTCCTTGCGCTTCTTCTTTGGATCGGCCGGCGCGGTGAACTCGTAAAATCCGTCGGCGACGATCAAACAGCGGCCTGACACAAGCTCACGCCCGTCCGAACGGAAGTTATAGACCGGTCGCTTGTTCGGCCCGGGCCAGCTCCACCGCCGCTGGACCAGATCGCCCTGATTGCGGGAACCCTCTATGGTCCTGACGATCGGCGCGACGTCGGTAATCTTGATGTCCTGCCGCGCTTCGATGTTCGGCGCGCCTTCGCTGAAGACAATCTTGATCTTCAGATCAGCGAACTCCTCAATGATCGACGCAACATCGACAGTTAACCTGTAATCGTTGCACACACGCTCATCTCCTCCCGTCTTGGATGGAGCCCCTCGGTTGTATCGCGGTTCTGATAATGCATATCGCCTCTAAGGGGGAAAGCCTTCCCCTGCGGCCGAGCCCAAGGTCTCGGCCTACCCCTTCTGCGGGGAGACCCCGCAACGCCCCCTGAGAGCGAGAGTGCTGAGGGATTTTCCGTGACGGGTTGAGGGCTGGAGAAGAGGTCTCTGGCGCCCGTCATGGAGATTGGTCCCATGACCCAGCTTTCAGTTCTCGATGCGCGCCGCGACGCCAGTGGCGGTTACAAGGTCGATGTCGGCCGCGGCGAGCGGATCGGCCGCGTTTCGTCGGAATGGTTTTCCCGGCCGGCAGACGAACGGTATCTGTCGTTGTCCGAACTCGCGCACTCCGTTCGCGACCGCGCCGACCGCAGCCGGACGCGCATGGTGGAGAGCGCTCTCATCCACGTTGAAGCGAACCGCAGCGACCCGGAGCGGCTGGCGCTCATCCTGCCAGGCACGGATACGCCCATCGCCCCCACCCATTGGAGCTTCGGCCAACTGGCCAGCCTGGTCGGCGCGCCGGCAGCCTATCTGCGCCAGCTCCCGGCGCCGCTTGCCGCGATCAACCTGCAATATGGCCTGACGTCCAATCGGGCGGAGCAGATCAAGACACTCGAGGCCGACAACGGCCGCGTCGAACTGCGCGCCGTCACCGGCCCGGACTATGGCCGTATCTACGACTACGAGCTGGTCGAGGCAGTGCAGCGCATCGCCGGCAATGGCACCGGCGACACGCGCTGGAAAGTGCCCGGCGTGCTCGACTGGTCGACCGGCATCTACAATCCGCGTGTCGACATCACCAAGGACACAACGACGCTCTACGCCTCGGATCGCGACGTCTTCCTCTTCCTCGTCGACGATTTGAACCCGATCGAGGCCGGCCGGCTGCCGGACGGCTCGCCGGATCTCTATTTCCGGGGCTTCTACTGCTGGAACTCAGAGGTCGGCGCCAAGACGCTCGGCATGGCGAGCTTCTATCTGCGCGCGGTCTGCCAGAACCGGAATCTCTGGGGTGTGGAGGATTTCGAGGAGATCACCATTCGCCACTCCAAGTATGCCGCCAACCGCTTCGCCCATGAGGCGGCGCCGGCGCTGGCGAACTTCGCCAATTCCTCAGCCCTGCCTTTCGTCAACGGCATCAAGATGGCCCGCGAGCGAATCGTGGCGCGCACCGACGAGGATCGTATCGACTTCCTGCGCCGCCGCGGCTTCTCGAAGGCCGAGACCGGCAAGATTATCGACACGGTGCTGGCCGAAGAAGGGCGGCCGCCCGAGACCATCTTCGATTTTGTGCAGGGCATCACCGCCGTCGCACGCGACAAGCCCCATCAGGACGCTCGCCTCGACATGGAGGCTAAGGCGAAGAAGCTGCTCGATCGAGCCGCCTGACATCCGCAAAGCGGGAGATGCGGATTTCCGTGTCTCCGGCTTTGCGCTTCCGCGTGTCCTCAATTCCGGTCCCCGGCGCTGCCCCCTTTAGAGGAAGAGGGCGGCGCTTCGCTTCGTGACGGGTTTAGGGCTGAGAGAGAGTCTCTCGGCGCCCGTCGCGGAGACTACCCCGATGGCTACTGCCGTTCAGAAGATCACCCTGTCGTCCTCGCGCGACATCCCCTTCAACAAACTGGTTCTGTCCCAGTCCAACGTCCGGCGCGTGAAGGCCGGCGTCTCGATCGAAGACCTGGCGGCCTCGATCGCCCGTCGCGGCCTGATCCAGAGCCTCAGCGTCCAGCCCGTCATCGACGCGGAAGGTGTTGAGACCGGCATGTTCGAGGTTCCGGCCGGTGGCCGTCGCTTCCGCGCCCTCGAACTGCTGGTGAAGCAGAAGCGCCTCGCCAAGATCGCACCGGTGCCCTGCATCGTACGCGACAATGACAGTGAGATCCTCGCCGAAGAGGTCTCGCTCGCAGAGAATATCGAGCGTGCTCCGCTCCATCCCCTCGATCAGTTCCGCGCCTTTCAGGACATGCGCGCCAAGCATATGACCGAGGAGGAAATCGCCGCGGCGTTCTTCGTGCCCGTCAACATGGTCAAGCAGCGGCTGCGACTTGCCTCGGTCTCGCAGGCGCTCCTCGACGTCTATGCCGACGACGGCATGACGCTGGAGCAGCTCATGGCGTTCACGGTCTCCGAAGACCATGCGCGCCAGCAGCAGGTCTGGGACACGATCAAGGACGCCTGGTCCAAGGAACCCTACCAGATCCGGCGTATGCTGACCGAGACGACGGTGCGCGCTTCCGACAAGCGTGCCATCTTCGTCGGCATCGAGGCCTATGAAGCGGCGGGCGGCACCGTCATGCGCGACCTGTTCCAGTCCGACGACGGCGGATGGCTTCAGGACGCGGGCCTCCTCGACAGCCTCGTTGGCGAGAAGCTGAAGGCCGAAGCCGAGACGATCGCGGCCGAAGGGTGGAAGTGGATCGAAGTGGCCGTGAGCTTCCCGTACGATGCGGCACGCGGCCTGCAGGAGATCACCGGCACGCCGCTCGACCTCTCGCCCGAAGAGCAGGCGACCATTGACGCGCTGAACGCCGAAATGGCGAAGCTGGAAGCCGAGTATCAGGACGCCGACGAGCTGCCGGATGAGGTGGATCAGCGTCTGGGCGAAATCGAGACCGCGCTCGCGAGCTTCGAGGATCGTCCGGTTCACTACGAGCTGGCTGACATCGCCATCGCCGGCGTGTTTGTCAGCATCGACGCCAACGGCTCGCTGACGGTGGATCGCGGTTTTGTCCGCCCCGAGGACGTTCCAGTTATCCCGGTCGACGGCAACGGCGACGGCGACAGCGGCTCGGAGACCGATAGCGTATCGGGCGCAACCGCCGGCCAGACGGTCCAGCGCGCCGTCATTACCATCGGCGGCCAGCCCACCGAGACTGAAGATGACGACGAAGACGACGCCATCAAGCCGCTGCCCGAGCGCCTGGTCATCGAGTTGACCGCCTACCGCACGCTCGCGCTTCGCGACGCCGTCGCGAACAACCCGCATGTCGCCATGACGGCGCTGCTGCACAAGTTCGTCTCGGACCGGTTCATGACCCGCATGTATAACGGCGTCATGGAAGCGGGCGTGAAGCACATCTACTTCCCCGCGCAGGACGAGAGTCTCGCCGACAGCCCTCCCGCCCGTGCGGTGCAGGAGCGGCACGACGCCTGGGCGAGCGACATCCCGAAAGACGACGATGCGCTTTGGGATTGGCTGGCTGGCCTGGACGACACCAGCCGCATGGCGCTGCTGGCCCACTGCGTCAGCTACGGCGTCAACGCCCTTTACGAGCGGCCGAATCCGCACAGCTCCAGCGGCGTGTCGCAGCATACGCTCGACATGCGGCTCACCCAGGCCGACCGCCTGACGCGCGCGACCGGGCTGGACATGGTGGAGGCCGGCTGGCGTCCGACCTTCGGCAACTACCTCAATCGCGTAACCAAGCCGCGCATCCTCGAAGCAGTCCGCGAGGCGAAGGGCGAACAGGCCGCCCAACTCATCGACCACCTGAAGAAGGGCGATATGGCCAAGGAGGCCGAACGGCTCCTGGCCGATAGTGGCTGGCTGCCCGAGCCGCTGCGGCTCGCTGATGTTGCCGATCAGCCTGAGGGCGGCGACGCCGGTGACGCCGAGGCGCTGCCGGACTTCCTCGCTGGTGACGATGACGAGGTGATCGAAGCCGACGAGGATGCGTCCGACCTGATCGCTGCCGAATAGGCCACTTGGCGGGGAGCGACGCTGATCGCTCCCCGTTGCTTGTCTCAAGGAGCCTTAGATGGAAACATCCGGCACCGACGCGCCGCGCCGCGTCGTCTTCCAATATCTCGTCCCGGTTCACGTCGAGGTCGAAGATGGCCTCGTCTGCCGCGTGACGGTGATCGACGAAACGCCTGTGCGCGGTCCCACCGTCGTCGAGGGCGACAGCGCCTACCTCAACGACGCGGTCCGCGCCTCCGACGACGGTCAGCCGTGGCCGTCCTGGCAGTTCGGGTACTGACCCAAACCACACCCCAACATCCACCCCGAGCCCGGCCATACGCCGGGCTCTTTTCGTTTCAGGAGACCGCCATGGCGGACTATTTCACACGCTTCTCGTGCCTGCTGGACGTGGGCACCATCGAGAACGCCGCGCGCGCGCTCGACATCTACAACGAGCTGATGGCGCAGAACGCCACGGAAGACCCTCCGGCGGAGCCGTTCCTGCTCTCGATCGAGCCGGAACATGGCGCCACGCGGCTCTGGATGCGTGATCCCGGCACCGCCGACCCGCAGCTCCTCATCACCTTCGTGACGCAGTGCGCAGAAGCGTTCGGCTTGGCCGGACGCTGGGGCTTCCAATGGGCGGGCGTCGCCTCCGAACCGCGTATCGACGGCTTCTCCGGTGGCGCCCATGTCCTTGACCTGACGACCGGGCAGACCGTGGAATGGATGAGCAGCAGCCGCTGGCTCGCCGACCGCCTCGCTGCGGGAGGCGCGTCATGAGCATCCCGGATCATGCGCGTGAAAATTTCGAAACTTTGCTTCGCGCAGCAGCGGACGGCAATCTGGCACTTTTGGAATGCGCGGACACAGCCACCGGAGAAACCCGCTACGTCATCTGCGCGGTCGGCCGCGACGATGGTGATTACGTGTTCACCCCGTTCGGCCATCTCGCCGACGGCGATCCATACGAGGCTTACACGCCTCCAAATAGCGGTGACGGGATCGCGGATTGATATCCGCTACCAGACCGCGACTTCCCACTGGCCGTTCACGCGCGCGAAGCCGACCGGCCGGTTCTGCGGTGTGGCGTTGGCCCGCGTTGTATCCATCGTGAGCTGCGTCATGCACGTCACGCCAGGACCGACGGCACCCGGAGAGCAATCGCCAAGCTTCAGCGTCGCATTGGCGAGCGACGTTCCCGTGAACAGCCGGTGGCGACGGACAGCGGCGATCGCTTCTTCCTCGCTCGGCTGCGCGACGCCGGCGACGGCCGCGGCCGACGATCCGCCCGGCGAAATCAGGGGTCGCGCGAAGAATCCCGCGCCGAACCCCACCACCAGGCACCCCGCCGCCACAATGCCGATCGCACTTCCCTTCATCGCCGTCTCCCTGGACCTCGCTCGGTGAAGCGGACGCGCGTCCTCGATCGTCAACGCCGCCGCCCGCCATGTGTTGGATGAAGGAGTGTAGCGGCGCGCGGCCGACCTCGGAATACGAAGCGGTCAAAAGGTCATCGCGCGCGCCAGAGCGAGAGGAGGCCGGGACGGGTTCGAGCCGGTGCGGTCGAAAGAGAGCGCCTGCCGGCTCCACCGTTTCCCGCTCTCCCGAGGTGCCCCCCATGACCGAGACGACAGCCCACGCCGAATATTCCCTCGACCGCTCCGCGCTGCTTGTGCCGGATGCTCGTCGAATGGATTTCCTTCCGACCCTCTTCGGCCGCCAGCATCTCCTGATCGGAGAGATGACGGTCTATCACCACATGGAGCGTCTCAGCCCACGCGATTATCGAGGCGGTCTCTGGGACTTCTATGAGCACGACGGAAAGCCGCTTTACCTCGCGCCAGCCTCGAAGCCCCGCCTTCAGATCATCTGCGACACGAACGGCTATGAAGGCGAGGTGTCCGCCGGCGCGGCAGGGATTATCGCCACGCTCTTCGCCTTCTCCCATCTTTCCTTCCAGTATCCCGTCGACCTGATGGCGGAGGGATACAGCCGCCTTTACGACTATGCGGCGGAGCACCCCGAGTCCGCCGAGATCTTCCAGGCGATCGATTGAGCGCTGCGACCCGCCGAGCGCCTGGCCTTCCGGTCAGGCGCTTTTTTCATGCCTGTCGTTCAGAGGAAGAGGTTCGCCGGGACGGGTTTGAGCCGGTGCGGTCGAGAGAGAGCGCCTGCCGGCTCCTCCGTTTCCCGCTCTCCCGAGGTGCCCTCCATGCCTATCGCTTCCCCAACCGCGGCCGTTCCGGCCGCGCCGTCTCCGCTTGCCGCGAGCCCGGCACCGGCCGCCATCCTCGCTGCGGCCCACCACCTGCTTCCGCATCTTGAGCGGGGCGAGCCCGTCGATGCCACAACCTTGCGCGGCGCGATGGAGGCAGCGTTCGACGCTTCCGACACGTCTGGCGCCTGGGACTGGAAGACGGCCTACGAGGCCTGCGAAGTGGCGACGGTGCTGTTTCTGCGCAAATACGGAAAGGCGGTTTTCCGCAAGTCGGGATCTCCGGCCGCCAGCCTCACGATGCTGGCCAAGATCGGGAGCCTGTTGCCGACACATACCCGGCGTTCTGAGGAGACGCAGGCCTTCCAGCAGTTCTCGACGCCGGTGCCCCTCGGCCTCGCTGCGCTCGCTGCCGCCGCCATCACACCTGTCGATCGTGTGCTGGAGCCCTCGGCGGGAACCGGGCTGCTCGCGGTCCTGGCCGAAACGGCGGGTGCGACGCTGATGCTCAACGAGCTGGCCGAAACCCGTGCAGCGCTTCTTTCCTCCCTCTTTCCGGCCATCCCCGTCACGCGGTTCGACGCCGCCCAGATCGATGACCATCTCGATCCGACCGCTATGCCAAGCGTCGTACTGATGAACCCGCCCTTTTCTGTAATGGCGAATGTCAGCGGCCGAGTAGCCGACGCGGCCTATCGCCATGTAGCCTCGGCCCTCGCCCGGCTCGCCGATGGCGGACGGCTCGTGACGATCACGGGCGCCAGCTTCGCGCCTGAGCTACCTGCCTGGCGCGACGCCTTTGTCCGCTTGCAGCAGCGCGGACGTGTCGTGTTCACGGCGGCGATCGACGGCTCGGTCTATGCCAAGCATGGCACGACCATCGAGACCCGCCTGACCGTCATCGACAAGGCACCTGCCGACGACCCCACCGCGTTTCCGCCATCGGCTGGCCTCGCGCAGGATGTGGCGACGCTGCTCGGCTGGATCGAAACCCAGGCCCCGTCGCGCCTGCCGGTCGCGCTGCCGCCGCTCGCGTCTATCGCACCGACGCCCCGCACCGTGCGCGGCTATCTCGCCCGCGCCACGTCATCATCGCCAAGCCGAGCGATAGCCGAACCAGAGGGCGTCGAACTCGCCTATGAAACCGTCGACTGGACGCCGCCCGAGGGTGGCCGGCTGACCGACGCCATTTATGAGGAATACGGGCTTCAGGCGATCCGGATTCCCGGCGCGCAGCCGCACCCGACCAAGCTGGTCCAGTCGGCGGCGATGGCCTCGGTCGCACCGCCGAAGCCAAGCTATCGGCCGACGCTCCCCGCCAGCATCGTCACCGACGGCATTCTGTCCGACGCCCAGCTCGAAACCGTGATCTATGCCGGCGAGGCCCATGGCGAATTCCTCGCCGGAGCCTGGACCGTTGACGAAACCTTCGACCTCGTCTCGGCCGCGCCGGATGATGCTCAGCACGCCGTCCGCTTCCGCCGCGGCTTCATGCTGGGCGACGGCACCGGCGCCGGCAAGGGCCGCCAGTCGGCCGGCATCATCCTCGACAACTGGATGCGCGGACGCCGTAAAGCGGTCTGGATTTCCAAATCCGACAAGCTGCTGGAGGACGCGCAGCGCGACTGGTCGGCGCTTGGCATGGAACGCCTGCTGGTGACGCCGCTGTCGCGCTTCCCGCAGGGCAAGCCGATCACCCTCGGCCAAGGCGTCCTATTCACCACCTATGCCACGCTACGGTCCGACGACCGTGGGGAGAAGCTTTCGCGCGTCAAGCAGATCGTCGAATGGTTGGGTTCCGACTTCGATGGAGTGATCATCTTCGACGAGAGCCACGCCATGCAGAACGCCGCCGGCGGCAAGGGCGAACGCGGCGACGTCTCGGCCTCGCAGCAGGGCCGCGCGGGCCTGCGGCTTCAGCATGCCTTGCCGAACGCGCGTGTCGTCTATGTCTCGGCGACCGGAGCGACCACCGTCCACAATCTTGCCTATGCGCAGCGGCTCGGCCTCTGGGGTGGCGAGGATTTCCCCTTCGCCACGCGGGCCGATTTTGTCGAAGCCATTGAGGATGGCGGCGTCGCGGCAATGGAAGTGCTGGCCCGTGATCTTCGCTCACTCGGCCTCTACACCTCTCGCTCCCTCTCCTACGACGGCGTCGAATATGAACTGGTCGAGCACCAGCTCACGCCCGAGCAGACGCGCATCTACGATGCCTATGCCGGGGCGTTTTCGATCATTCACAACAATCTCGACGCAGCGATGCAAGCCGCCAACATCACCGGCGATGGCGGCACGCTGAACCGCCAGGCCAAGTCCGCTGCCCGCTCGGCCTTCGAAAGCGCCAAGCAGCGGTTCTTCGGTCATCTCCTCACCAGCATGAAAACGCCGACCCTGATCCGGTCGATCGATCAGGATCTCGCCGATGGCCACGCCGCTGTCATCCAGATCGTCTCGACCGGCGAGGCGCTGATGCAACGCCGCCTGGCCGAGATCCCGACCGAGGAATGGAACGACGTCCGCGTCGACATAACGCCAAGGGAGTATGTTCTCGATTACCTCGCCCATTCCTTTCCGGTGCAGCTTTACGAGCCCTTCTCCGATAGCGCGGGCAATCTGTCGTCGCGGCCGGTCTATCGGGACGGCCAGCCCGTCGAGAGCCGGGAGGCCGTGGCCCGACGCGACGAGCTGATCGAGACGCTCGCCAGCTTGCCGCCGGTCCCGGGCGCGCTCGACCAGATCGTCCAGCGCTTCGGCACGGATATCGTCGCAGAAGTCACCGGCAGGTCCCGTCGCATTGTCCGAAGGGGCGAACGCCTCGCCGTCGAGAACCGCGCCGCTTCGGCCAATCTGGCGGAAACCTCAGCCTTCATGGACGACCTGAAGCGCATCCTCGTCTTCTCGGATGCTGGCGGTACGGGCCGCAGCTATCACGCCGACCTGTCGGCGCGGAACCAGCGGCTTCGCGTCCACTACCTGCTCGAACCCGGCTGGAAGGCCGACGCCGCCATCCAGGGACTTGGTCGCACCAACCGCACCAACCAGGCACAGCCGCCGCTGTTCAGGCCGATCGCCACCGACGTGAAGGCCGAAAAGCGCTTCCTCTCGACGATCGCACGCCGGCTCGACACGCTGGGCGCAATCACGCGCGGCCAGCGCCAGACCGGCGGTCAGGGCCTCTTCCGGCCCGAGGACAATCTGGAATCGCACTATGCGCGCGATGCGCTGCGCCAGCTCTATCTCCTGTTGGTCCGCGGCAAGGTCGAGGGTTGCTCGCTCCAGATGTTCGAAAACGCCACCGGGCTGAAGCTGACGGACGACAACGGCATCAAGGACGAGTTGCCGCCGATCACCACCTTCCTCAACCGGTTGCTGGCGCTGACGATCGACCTGCAGGGCATCCTGTTCACGGCGTTCGAGCAGCTCTTGAACGCCAAGATCGAGGGCGCCGTCGCCAGCGGCGTCTATGACCTTGGGCTGGAGACGCTCCAGGCCGAGAGCTTTGTCGTCACCGACCGTCGCACCATCCATGTCCATCCGGGCGCTGGCGCCGAGACGCAGTTGCTTACGATCACCCGGCGCGAACGCAACCGGCCGACCTCACTCGATGCCGCGTTCGATTTTCTCGCAGACCCACGCGCGAAGCTGCTGGTCAACGGCCGCTCCGGCCGAGCCGCCGTGCAGGTTACGGCATCGTCGATCATGCTCGACGATGGCGAGATCGAACGGCGCGTGGCGCTGATCCGCCCGATGGAACAGCATCACGCTACCCTGCGCTCGATGGACGAGAGCCATTGGGAGGAAACCGATCGGAACGGCTTCATGGAGGCTTGGACGGCCGAGATAGCCGAGGTGCCGGAATTCGCCGACAGCACGATCCACATCGTCGCCGGATTGCTGCTGCCGATCTGGAAGCGCCTGCCGAACGAGTCGACCCGTGTCTATCGGCTTCAGACCGATGCAGGCGAGCGCATCATCGGCCGTCGTGTCTCGCCGGCCTGGGTGGCGGGCGCATTGGCGTCGGGCGCCAACACGCTCACGCCGGAGGACGCCTTCACGGCATTGATTGACGGCCGGACCATCCTCGACCTCGCCGAGGCTATGCAACTCCGCCGCGTCCGCGTCATGGGCGCCAACCGCATCGAACTGTCCGGCTTCACCAACGCGATGCGCGATCGCCTGCGAGCCTATGGCCTGTTCAGCGAGATCATCTCGTGGAAGCTGCGCTTTTTCGTGCCCACCGACGCTTCCGGTCCGTCGATCCTCGCCAAGGTGCTGGAGCGCTTTCCCGTCGAGCGCATCGGCGAGCGGGAGGCAGCGTGATGGTCCGTCATGATGCTTCCGAACTGGCGCAACGTCTCGGCCGACAGGCCGAGGCGGTCTGCCGTCATTATCTGTCGGCCGGACATCGCGAGGGCCGTTACTGGCTGGTCGGCGATGTCCGCAACACGCCGGGCCGCTCGATGTTCGTGCGCCTGAAAGGCGGCGACACCGGCAAGGGGGCCGCAGGCAAATGGACCGATGCCGCGACCGGTGAGCATGGCGACCTGCTGGACGTCATTCGCGAGAGCTGCGGCCTTATCGACTTCAAGGATGTCGCCGACGAGGCGCGCACCTTCCTGTCGATGCCACATCCCGAGCCGGAGCACCCGCACGGTAACGAGCGCAGACTACCGGCCCCAACGGGATCGCCCGAAGCGGCGCGAAGGCTCATCGGCATGTCGCAGCCGATTTTGGGCACTGTCGTGGAAACGTATCTGCGGGAACGTGCGATTACGGCTTTGCACGGCACCGGATCACTGCGGTTCCACCCCCGTTGCTATTATCGCCCTGACGAGCATTCCCCGACCGAGACCTGGCCGGCGATGATTGCGTCCGTCACCGACTTGGCTGGCCGGATCACTGGCGCGCATCGCACCTGGCTCGCCCCAGACGGCTCGGACAAAGCGCCGATCGACACACCGAGGCGAGCGATGGGCGACCTTCTCGGTCACGCGGTCCGCTTCGGTGTACCGGGCGACGTCATGGCGGCGGGCGAAGGCATCGAGACGGTGCTGTCGCTGCGATGCGTCTTGCCCGGAATGGCCATGGCGGCGGCGCTCTCGGCAGCGCATCTCTCCGCCATCCTGTTCCCCGAAACACTGCGCAGGCTCTATATCGCGCGTGACAACGACCCGGCTGGCGACGGTGCGATGGCGACGCTGATCGAACGGGCGAACGCGGCCGGGATCGAGGCGATCGTCGTGTCTCCGAGGCTGGGCGACTTCAACGAGGATCTCCGCCTGGTTGGACTGGAAAGCCTGCGGGCAGCGGCGCGGGTACAGATCGCTCCCCATGACGTCGCACGCTTCATGGCACTGGCGGCATAGCCCGCAAGGAGAATGCTGGTGGCGGCAACGCCGTCGCTTAGCACTCGCTCGGATGCTCCCAGGTGTCGGGGAGAGCCGCAACCCGGCCTTCGAGAGGGCGATCGGCCAGCAAACGGCCCGGACCGACAACGTCGGCGCCCGACTATTTTCCGGCGCCCCTTCGGGCCTTTCCATCGCGAAACAAAATAGCCGGCCTCCGCCGTCCTCCGCTGCGCTCCGGCCCTCTCGCTTCGCTCCGGGTGCAGGTCCGGACCGCCTGCCGGCTTTCGTCGCCAGAAGGCCGCGAGGGTCGCGGTCACACCGACGAAGGAGCATCCCGATGAGCGAGCACGACGACAGCTACGAGCCGCATCACGAATCATCCCCCACCGACCACGTTCTCTCCGAGCTTCAGCTTTATGGCTACCGTCCCTTCGCGGACGAACCCGACGGAAGGCCGCTGCCCGAAGGAAACCACGTCGCCGGCGCCATCGCCGATGTCTTCGACGCCCTGATCGTCACCCTGGAAGACACCCGCCTCGAGCCCGACCTCGACGACCTCCTCTGGTCGACCGTCAACGTCTTCCACCGCGCCACCGACCGGATCGAACGCGAGCTGGACGACAATGAGCAGGCGCAGCGCCGTGGGCAACGCGAACAGGATGGCTCCGAGGTGAAGGCCGTCGAGCTGGAGCGCCTGACGGCCGAAGGGCAGACGATGATCGAACGTCGCAATGCCTTCGAGCTGATGCGCGACCAGGCCGCGGAGCACTACGAACGGCACACCGGCTCACCCTGGCGTCCCCGCAGCGGATCGATGGTCAACCATCGCAACCTTACCTCGGCAATGATCGACAGCCGCGACTTCCTCGCCGCGAAGAAGCGTGCCGACAACGAGGTTCTGCTTCCGGCCGGTCCTAAGATCGCCGTCACCGGTGGGCTCGATTTCAACGATCACACGCTGATCTGGGCCAAGCTCGACCAGGTCCACGCCAAGCATCCCGACATGGTGCTGATCCACGGCAAGTCACCGAAGGGCGCCGAGAAGATCGCCTCCCGCTGGGCCGACCATCGCAAGGTGCCGCAGGTCGGATTTGCTCCAGACTGGACCAAACACGCCAAGGCCGCTCCGTTCAAACGCAATGATCAGATGCTCGACGTCCTGCCGATCGGGGTCATGCACTTCCCGGGCACCGGCATTCAGGACAACCTCGCCGACAAGGCGAAGAAGCTCGGCATCCCAGTCTGGAAATTCGGCGGCGCTTAAGCGCCGCCCTTACGTTTCTCTGCATTGATGCCATCCCGCAGAAGCGCGTTGGCGTATTCTCGCAAAGCCGCTTTCAGTCCGGCTTGCCTGTCACTGCTATCCGGGCGGATCGCGCATAGTGCGCGAGCTCAGTATCGCTCTCGATCAGCGCATCGAGCAGCGTCTTCATATCCGCCTGGTCGGAGGAAGACTGAAAGGGACCCGGCTGACGTTCGATGGCCAACACGGCGATCGCGAGAGCCTTCTTCACGAGATGCAGATCTCTACCTATGAACTCCGCCATTGGCCCTCCCTCGCGACACCACGCCTGACGTCGGCAGAATATCTTAGATCCTCGTCCAGCGGCACTTGGCTGGAGCAAAGCAGAGTAAGGTTCGAGGCCAGTAACGTTGGTCTCCTTACACGAGAACCACCCCCGCCTTTCAGCGCTGATCCTTGGTTCAGCCGCAGACTTGTCGCCATCAACCCATAAAGGGTCGGCTATGCGAGCATGCCGCCGCTGCGGCTGCGCCTGCGCGGTGATTGCAGTCCACGGCCGAACACTTCGGGCGCCTGTCGGCGGGGGATGGTCCCCCGCTCCAGCAGGAGCCAAGCAAATGTCCCTCAACGACGCTCACGCCTTCGCCTTCAGCCTCGCCACAACCCTGATGGCCGCCATCGTCATCTTCCAGGCCGGAGACGGCACCGTGTCGGTGGCTCCCGCCAGCGAATACGACGGGGACGCCTCGGAGATCATCCATGAGATCGACCCCTTCGCCCCGTAACCGGCGCGATCCGCTGCCGGGCGGAGATCCTCAGCGATTTCCGCTCCCGGCGCGGACGCATTTCGGCTACAGTTGCCATGCGCCGTGGTGGTGGTGGAAGGCGCGACCGTCAGACCAATCGTCACGGAGTCCACCGCCATGATCATTCTCGCAATTCTCGCCTCGCTCGCCGCTATTGCCGCGCTGTGCTGGCTGCTGTTCACTCTCGCCGTCTTCGCATTGCCGGCCTTCGTCGGCGTGACCGTCGGCGCTTGGGCGCACGGCACCGGCGCCGGCATCGTGGGCGCCATTCTTGTCGGCTTGGTCGCTGCGGCGATCACTCTTGCCATCGGCAACCTCATGATCGCGTTCGTGCGACCCATCTGGCTGAAGCTGCTTGTCGCCATCGCCTTTGTTGCCCCGGCCGCGCTCGCCGGCTTCCATGCCACCCACGGCATCGTCAAACACCTCATGCCGTCCGACGGTTGGCAGATGGCCTTCTCGATCATCGGCGCGATTGCCGTTGGCATTACCGCCTTCGTGCGGGTCGCCGGGATGGCGACGGCCCCCGCCCCATCCGGTCCGGGCCTCGCGCGAGCCTGACCACATTCAGCGCCGATGCGACGGACCAAAATCACGTTGGCGCCAACGCCTCCGCAGTCTGAGGCGCGTGTGGCTGGAGCGTGGAGCGAAACTCGACGCTAGACCCTGCGCACGACCCCGCTAAAGCGCTCCGGGGCAACTGCATCGGCGTGCGCGACCTGCTACCGGGCGTCACGATCCCTCCGATAGCGGCGACGGCGAGGATGCAGCGCGACTTGCCTGTACGAGGGGGCAATCGCCAGGGGGTCCCGCATCAGCGCCGGTATGCCGATGCAGGGTGGCCGCCATCTTCTCCGTTTCCTGGCCCGTGTCTCAACCGCTCCAAACGGCCTCTTCAATGGCCTGATCTGGCCGAAGGCCGGCTGCGCCTCGATCGCCTATGACGCAACAGCCGCGTCAGACTTTCTTCCCCTGCCGGCTACGCCGCCATTCCTCGCGGGACAAGAAACCCCTCCTTAGCTGTCCAGCCCCTTCGGGGTGCGCCGTCGATCGCCTCCGGCCAACCGATCGCCATCGAGGCCGCAATGGTGCGGGCTCGAATACGGAAAAACGGAGACTTACCATGGCGACCATCGGCACCTTCAAGAAGACCGTCTCGAACGAGTTCACCGGCGAAATCGTCACCCTCAGCGTCCAGGCCAAGGGCGTGCGCATCGTCCCCGACACCCGCGCCACCGGCGAAAACGCTCCGAGCCACCGGGTTCTGGTCGGCCGTGCCGAGATCGGGGCCGCCTGGACCAAGCGCTCCAACGAGGGCCGCGACTATCTGGGCCTCAAGCTGGACGACCCTTCGTTCAACAGCCCCATCTACGCCAACCTCTTCGACGACGAGGACGCGGACACCTACTCGCTGATCTGGTCCCGTCCCAACGGGCGGCGCAGCGACTGAGGACCCGCGTCAGGCCCCGGCCGGAAGGCCGGGGCCTTCGCATTCTCGAACGACCGAATCAGGCAGCGGCTTCGACACCGGCAGTCCGCTCGCCGAGGGCGAAATTGCTGGAATTCAGAGGCGAGAGCGACTATTATAGTCGTAGTTTTAGCGTGCGCGTAGGACCGTGTGGGAGGTGATCATGCATGATCACCGCCCGACAATTTCGGGCCGCACGCGCGTTGCTGGGTTGGACACAGGAGACGCTCGCGGACAAGGCCCGGGTCTCATTGACCGCTCTCAAGCGCCTCGAATCCCATAGCGGGCTGGAGGTGTACGAGACGACTCGCGATGAGGTGAGACGAGCTTTCGAACGCGCCGGCATCGTCTTCCTGAACTCCGACCAGGGCAAGGGAGTGCTGTTGGTCGATGCTAAGAAAGACGCCTGATTTTCCGGTTATCGCGGCAACGCGACGACGTCGCGCATGTGTTGCCCGCTTCATCATTGCGATCAAATCAGCGTTAACAATGTTTCCCGGAATGGATAAACCGCGTCTTCGGGGGATGTTGTGACCAAGACGGACTTTCTCGACCAGCCACCGGGCGGCGCGGCGCTGACGGCCTACGATCGGACGCATCTAAAGCTCTACGCCCGTCTGCTCGATGCCGAGGCGCAAGGGGCGGATTGGCGAGAGGTGGCTAAAGTCCTCTTCGACCTCGAGGCCGATCGGGACGAGCCCCGCGCTCGGCAGGTCTACGACGCACATCTTGAACGCGCCAGATGGATGACGCAGGGCGGCTTCTGCGAGTTCCTTGGCTCCCGCGCGCACTGAGGTGATGCGGAACGCGCATCACCTTGATCCACCTTCGTTATTCCCAAGCCTCATTCAACTTGGAATCGTGCCCCATGCATAACTCGCGTTGCGTCTTATTGCGCGGAGGCGGTGGAGGATGTCCGAGGACGAAAGCTGGCGGTCTGAGGCCGCTTACGATTACATCGATGCGCTAACGCCCGGTGATCTTGCCTGGGAGTTTCTGCGGCGCAACCCAGACTACAGAAAATCCTATCGGGAGCTGATAGCCGTCGGGCGCTTGAGCGAGAGCGCCGCGCGCGAGTTTGCCGCCCAATGGGGGTTGCGATTTCGTCGCCGACCCGCGCAACTCGGCGCTAATCCAGCCGATCTTCTGGACCCCGCAAGTCGATCCGGCTGCGATCATCCTGACGACAGGCCCAGCGCCCGATGGTCCCCCGTTCACCGCTGAAGATGTGCACGCCCATGTAATCCTTCAGTATGACGAGGCGCTCGTCCGGCTTGAGATGCGACGCGAAAGCTTTGACGTCGCGCTGACCGCATTGTCCAGCCGCCAAGCGCTCGCCGCGCTTCTCATTCTCGATGATCTGCTGCCGGACCGCCTCACCGCTTTGGCGCGCTTCTGGGCCGCCATCAAGAACCGGCGTGCGCCCGCCGACCCCCGAGTCACGCCGCAGCGCCAGCGGCGCGCTCGCCTGATGCTCCGCGTCGTCGACGCCCGTGTCGCAGGAGCGAGCTACCGCCAGATCGCCGCGCAGCTCTTCCCGAACCTCAAACACGACTCGG
>Ga0075367_10000007_pt1 | contig 45077 bp, 50 predicted proteins | sample EndMethybrTD3032_FD_71399 | JGI IMG/M metagenome (GOLD analysis project Ga0075367, IMG submission 71399) | Populus endosphere microbial communities from Tennessee, USA - Endosphere MetaG P. TD hybrid TD303-2 | ecosystem: Host-associated > Plants > Roots > Endosphere | place: USA: Tennessee... | reverse complement strand
AAGTGTGGTGAGATTGGCATTAAATACTATAAACTTGCCAGCGGTCGCATGAAATGTGCGAGCTGCCGCAGTCCGTTCACCGTCCGCATGGGTAGCATCTTTGAAGAAAGCCCCGTACCTCTTCAAAAATGGTTCTTGGCAATTTACCTATGTACTAGCCTCAAAAAAGGCGTATCTTCCATTCAGCTTAGTAAATATATCGGCGTGACTCAAAAAACCGCTTGGTTTATGCTTCAACGCATACGTCACGTATTTGAAAATGGCAGTTTTGAAAAGCTATCCGGTGAGGTTGAAATGGACGAAGCATACATAGGTGGCGCAGATAAAAACAAGCATCACAGCAAGAAGCTCAAAACTCTCACCGGCAAAGGTGCGCAAGGTTTTGGTAGTAAAAATAGTAAAACTCCTGTTGTCGGCATGGTTGAACGTGGCGGTAAACTCCGAGCAGTCGCAACGAAAGACACAGGCAGTAATACACTTATGACGCTTGCGCGTAACAATATCGACATTGACGCAACGATCTACACCGACGAACATATGCCATACCGCACCCTACCTAAGCTTGGCTTCAAACACGAAAGTGTCAATCACGGTGTCCAAGAGTTTGTGAATGGCATGGCGAGTACAAACACGGCAGAGAGTTTTTGGTCGCACTTAAAGCGTGGTATCAATGGTATTTACCATCACGTTAGCGCGAAGCATTTACAGTTCTATTGTGATGAATATAGCTTTCGTTGGAACACCCGCGAAATGACCGACGGTGAGCGGTTTGAAGCTTGGTTTGACAATGTTGGCGGTAAGCGGTTGATGTACAAAACGCTCACTAAGAAGGCACGGAGCTAATAAAAACTGTCCCCATGGTCGGTGACAGTTTTTATCATGTCTACATCTGTTATAATCAAAGTATCGTCCCCCTTACCTATAAAATAATCGGAGTAGGAGGGGCAGGCAAAATATATCAGCGTCACGCCAATCACAGACTCACCATGACAACAAAACCACTTCCCCCACTAACTCCCAAACAACAAGCAATACTAAAACTCCTATACAGATATAGATTCCTAAATAGAATACAAGTACAAAGCTTACTTGGACATAAAGACAAAAGAAGGATCATAAGTTGGTTAAAAGACTTACGAGATAAAGAGTATGTAGATTGGCATTACAACTCAAACGACTTTATCGCCAAAAGCCAACCAGCAATCTACTATCTATCCCTCAATGGTATTCGGTATTTACGGAGCCTCAACCAGTACCCGAACGAAGAACTACGGAAGCGGTATAAAGAGCCTGCGAGAACGAAGGCGTTTATTGATAGGTGTTTACTTATTGCGGATTGTTGTATTGCGCTCAAAGTAAAGAGCGGCGCTGAGCTGCAATATACTTGGTTGCTGCCTGCTGACTACGCCGATCCTGATTGCGAGTACAGCTTCTTGGACGAGCTAAAGCCGCATCTCTGCTTCATAAAACAAAATGACGAACAAACCACGGGCTACCTTCTTGAAGTACTTGACCCGCTCATGCCGCGCTATGCGGTTAGGAAACGAGTTAAGGATTACGTGAAATATTTAGTGAGCGGTGACTGGCAAGACGAAACTGGCTATGATGAGCCGCCCGTCATCCTTGTAACTTGCCCGACCGTAGCTGATCTTATATATGCCAAGCGGCGGGCAAAGACAGAGATCGAGAATAACGACCTGAACGATAATGAAGCTTCGCGTATTCGTTTTGCAACAATCGAGAAGATTAAGGAGCTTGGTGTGACCGCTAGGGTCTGGGAGGAAATATAGCCACTTTCGTAACTCTCTTTTGCTTGCAAAGGAGAGCTGACCTCTTTTCTAGAGGAAAAGAGGTATTCTACGGTATTATAGAAACATGTATTCTATCCATCATGTTGCGCTTAGTGTTGCCGACCGCAAGCAATCTATCAGGTTCTATCAAAAGCTTGACTTTCAAGAAGTGCACTTTTGGGAAGCAGACGACAAAAGTCTGACCATCACGCATCTCAAACTTGGCGATAGTGATTTCATCCTCGAGCTGTTTTGCTTTGCTTCGCCACAGCCTGCGCCAAATTCAATCCAGGCCACAGCAACCGATTTGCCAATCATTGGCACTAAACACTTTGGCCTCAAAGTAGATTCGATCGAAGCGGCGCGTGACGATCTGGAGGAGAAAGGTATCGTCGAACCAGATATACAGATCACCCAAGGCCGTACCGGCCCCCGCTACTTCTTTATTGAAGATCCCGATGGGATTTTGGTGGAAATTGCGGAAGATAAAAGGGAGTTTTAGACATGGGCGCGATGATCAATATTCTCTATGATACAAAGAAGGTAAGCGATGAAGAGGCGGACTCATTAACACGGGGTATTCAAAAGATCGTTATTGAGGTGATGGCTGCCAAGGACGTATTCGTTTATGCTCACAAGCCAGCCTTTATTCTGGCTGATCCAATCGAGGTATTCGTACAAGTAAATAAGAATGAGGTCAGTGACCCCTTACAACTCACTGAAGCTGTTGCCGCGGCACTTTCAGACTGGAAACAGAAGAACCAATTTAGGCCAGCAGTAAATATCAATGTCCATCCTGTAGAGTGGCACTACAAGATAGGGGTTTAAAGGCATGAAGCTAATCCTCGCTTCCGCCGGCTTCTCAACCCCAGAAATCGCCAACAAATGCGCCGAACTTGTCGGCAAGTCTAAAGATGGAATCAACATCGCAGTTATCAACGAAGCGTATGCTGTTGAACATGGCGACCATGGGTGGGTGCTTACCGACCTAAGCCAGATAAAAGACGGCTTCAAGGGCCGTATGGAGCTGGTTAATCTCTTAGCGCTTGATCTTGCAAAAGTCAAAGAACGCATAGAGCTAGCTGATGTCATATTTGTAGTTGGCGGTCACACCGATTATCTCATGAGTGTTTTTCGTAAAACAGGCTTCGACAAACTACTGCCAAGGCTGCTAAAAACAAAAGTCTATGTTGGCAGCAGCGCTGGCTCAATGGTGCTATGCAACCGTGTCTCAACAGAAGCTTATGCCAAAATATACGGCGAAGAAGAGGATTACGGCATTGATAGCTACCTTGGCCTGGTGAACTTAGCCATCAAGCCTCACTTGGGTAATCCACTCTTTCCAAATAATAACCCCGACAAGTTAGTGGAAGTTACTAAGAGCTACAAAGGTTTGGTATATGGCCTCCGTGACGACTCTGCAATAGTTGTGGACGGTGATAAGCGGTACGTGATCGGCAGCGAGCCAGTAATTATAAAGGATGGAGTTTTACAGGAGGCAAAGCAATGAAAGTCGGTCTCTTCGATTCCGGCCTCGGCGGTCTCATCGTCACACATAGTCTCATTCAAAATCTACCTGAATATGATTATGTCTATCTTGGCGACACCGCCCGTGTTCCATACGGTAACCGCTCGCAGGAAGTTATTTATGAATTTACTCAAAATGCTGTCGAGTATTTATTCAAGCAAGGTTGTCAGCTCGTCCTCATCGCCTGCAATACTGCCTCCGCCGAAGCCTTACGCAAGATTCAACAAGAGTACTTACCAGCTCACTATCCAGATAGAAAGGTGCTAGGTGTTCTCGTCCCGACAGCCGAGGAAGTCGTTGAACAAACCAAGAATAACAAGATCGGCGTCATTGCTACCGCTGGAACCGTCGGCTCAAAAACGTATGTCACGGAAATCCAGAAACTTAATCCAAACACTGAAGTTATCCAGCAAGCTACACCACTGCTCGTGCCACTCGTGGAGAACAACGCCATGAAATATGCCGATCCGATCCTTGACGACTACCTTTCGCCATTGCTCAAAGCGAACATTGATACGCTTGTGCTTGGCTGTACGCATTATCCTTTGCTTAAAGACCTTATCCGCAGCAAAGTCGGTAACATACATGTTATTTCTCAAGATGAAATAATGCCAAAGAAATTGCGCGACTATTTGGATCGACATCGAGAGGTAGATGAAAAGTTAAGCAAGAACAGCTCACGCGCATTTCTGACAACTGATCTTGCACCGAGTACGAGCGAGGTAGCTGCGTTGTTATTTGGCGAGCCGGTTCCATTAGAAAAAGTCTCTATAGAATAAGTATCGAAAGGAGCAATAGAATGACCCCACAAACCCTCAACCACTTCCTCAATAAAGCCAGCCTCGCCACCTACGCAGGCAACGGCAAACGCGTTACCTCTGACAAAAAAGGTTTTTATGACTTGGAATATCGCGAAGGTGATTTTTACTACCGTGATAGTTTTGCAGGCTACTTAGCCTCACACGGTCAAGAGATTGTTTGGTATCAAGATAAGCCGGTATGGATGTGTTCGTATGCTGGCGGTATGCGCGGCAGTAAAACAGATGATGCGAGCTTTGCTCATGACACGTTCGAGTTCCTCAAGCAAGCTATGCGAACCGATAAGAGCGAGACATTCCGGCCACGAGGCCCCCAGAACCTTAAAGAGGGTGACTGGGAATACAAAAACGACTACACCGGTGACATTACTAATTTTAAAGGTCACGAAGAAATATTCTACGAAGATGAGCTTATATTCGTACATGACTACTTCGGCGGTATCTTGAAGGACGGACGAAAATGAACAACATTGCAGGCATGATCTGCCTGGTTAAAGATCTCGAAGCGTCAGTTGAGTTCTATGAGGCGCTTGGTTTCGAGCTTAAAAAGCGTGTGCCGGATGTAGCCGCCACGGTGTATCTAAACGACTTTTGGGTTGAGTTCTTGCTTGAAGATAAGGTGGTGACTGAAGCGTTCAAGGAAGATGTTACCGTTTCTCCAAAAGGCGCAGGTCAGTATATGCACATCAATGTGGAGAATGTTGACGAGTTTTACAAAGATGCTCTAACAAAAAGCCTCAAGCCCGTAAGCGAGCCGCAAGATTTTCCTTGGGGTCATAGGGAGTTTGTGCTAGTTGATCCTGATGGGTATAAGTTAGTTTTCTTTAGCAAGCTTAATGAGAAGGCTACATAATGTCCCTCATCTACATCACCGGTCCCTCGGGCGCTGGAAAGTCTACTATCCGTAAAGAACTGCAAAAGCGTGGTTATGAAGCCCATGACACTGATGAAGACGGCATATCTGCCTGGCACAACATCGAAACCGGTGAGAAGGTCAAACGACCTGATCCACCAGAGCGGCCAGCAGATTGGTATCATCATCACGCCTACCGTATGTCGCCCCAAAGAGTAAAGTCACTCGCCGAACGAGCTAAGGACAAATTAGTCTTTTTGTGCGGCATTCCCGCAAACGACCTAGAACTTGCTGAATATTACGACAAAGTAATCTGCCTGATCATTGATGAAGAAACCATGAAGCACCGTGTTGCCATCCGCGAAACCAACACATTTGGCCAATCCCCTGATGAACTAAAGCTCATGTTGTACTGGCATGGCAAGATGCTGGAACGGTATGAGAAGTTTGGCGCAACGATGATTGATGCGATGCGACCGCTTGATAAAGTAGTAAATGATGTACTAAAGGCCGCCCAATCATGATGATAGACCCAAGGTTAAATGATATTGACGACTGCCTCTACCGCGTCGCCATACGTGTACTCATTGTTCAAGGCGATAAAGTATTGTTAGTTAAAGAAGCTGGTGATGACTGGTGGGCATTGCCCGGTGGCGGAGTAGATCATGGTGAGACAGTAGAATCTACTTTAGTTCGTGAAGTCGAAGAAGAGCTCGGTGTGCCAGCCAAAGAAGTTTCGTCTGATTTTCAGATCGTTCACTATAATATTGGCAATGTCGTCAATGCAGTTCCGCGCATGAATCTGTTTTTCAAGGCCACGGTGCCAGAACCAATGCTTAAGAAAACTGATCATGTTTCGGAGTGGAGATGGTTGACAAAAGACGAGTTTATTAGGCAGGATTTACATCCTTCGTATGATAAGGCTGAATTAACTAATGTGATTTTTGCCGGGGAAAGCAACTAAAATGTTCGACATAAAACAAATAACTGCTCTGCTACTAGATGCATATGACTTAGAAGACCCGATATGCAAAGACCTTGGTACCCCCACTAACGATATTATTCAAGTAAATACGCTAAACGGTCGCTACGCACTCAAGCTCTATACCGTTACAGCACGCGACGAAATACAATGGGAGGTAGACCTGATCCTTCACCTTTTGAATCACAATGCGCCAGTCGTGCATCCTGTGAAAGGCAAGTCTGAGTACCTGAACACCTTTGCAATAAACGACGAGGAACGTATCGGTGTTCTATTCAAATGGGCAGCTGGAGAAAAGCCTGAAGATTCCCGTAACACTTACACCCTCATCGGCAAAGCAGCAGCACACATCCACAAGACTGCCGACTCTTTCACTTCTTCACTGCCTCATACCAAATACGATGCAGCCTATTTAATCGACGAACAGTTGGAGCGAATGCGCCCCATGCTTGTTGAGAGTGGGCAGCTACAGCAGATGACTGATCTGGCTGATCGTCTACGAAGTATTCTCAATAACCCTGCACTTGATTACGGCGTCTGCCACATGGACTTAAAACCAGATAACATTCATATAAATGGCGATAGGCTCACCGTCTTTGATTTCAACAGTTCAGGTGAATCCTGGCGAGCAATTGAGCCATACCGCATACTAAAACTCTCGGATGATTACTTTAAGGCGTGGCTTGAAGGTTATCGCTCGATACGCCCATTTAGCAAGGCTGACGAAAAAGCGGTTGCCGCTTTTGGTATTATCGGGGATATCCGAAGCGTTGTTTGGGATTTGGGGCTGGCAATTTCGTCACGCGGAGAACCGTTACTTCGGGCTAGTGATTTACCAAGGATCATAGATGACTGGTTGAAGTGGGAGCGAGATAGGATTAGTAATCACTAGCTATGAATATTCAAGATTTTCTTACCACCAATAAATCGAAAAACAACCGCTTCTTCACCATTGCCATTGACGGCCGTGGTGGTTCAGGCAAGTCAGTTTTTGCTGAGTTGCTCAAAACCAAGCTGCCCAACTTTGTCGTGCTCAATGGCGATGATTACTTTGAGCCATTAGATGATCCAATTGTCTTTGGAGCCTTCAATGACGAGCGCCTTATCCGTGATATTATTAACCCACTGAAAACAAAGAATGGTTTTACCTACCGTCCCTATGATTGGAATACGAAACAAATTAGTAAGCAAAAGGTAGACGTTACAAAAGGCTTTTGCTTGGAACGTTGCTACAGTTTTAAATTCGATCTCGACTGGGACTTAAGAATCTGGGTAGAAACACCGAAAGAAGTTTGTTTGCACCGGGGCCTCGCCAGGGATGGCCGAGACGCAGCGAAAGCTTGGCACTTCTGGCAGCAGCAAGAAGATGAGTATATCCGAAACTTCAAACCAGAGGAAAAAGCCGACATCATCATTAATGGCACAAAGCCGTTTGAGGAGCAACTAGAGAGGATTGCTAAATTATGAAACTCACCATCGCCACCTTCAACCTCAACAACCTCTTCTCCCGTTTCAACTTTGAGTTTAGGGCAGAAGTGCCTGAGCTCAAAGAAGGCGACGTAGAGTTCAAGAAAATCCAGAAGCTTGTCAGTGGCATGGACGCCCGTTCGGTGGAGTACGAAGGTAAAGCCTTAAAGCGCAAAGACCCGGCAGCACGCGAAGCAATCATTCGACGAATTAAGGAGATGGATGTTGACGTTCTAGCCGTCCAGGAAGTAGAAGATATCGAAACGCTACGTTATTTCGTGAACCACGAACTGTCCGGCGGCAACTCTCCTTCGCTCTATCCGCATATTATTCTCGTCGAAGGCAATGACCCTCGCCTCATCGACCTGGCCGTCCTATCCAAGTATCCACTCGGCGCAGTCACCACTTGGCAGCACGCTACTCATCCGGATAATCCCAACGAACGAGTCTTCAGCCGCGACCTCCTGCAAGTAGACGTCCTCAGTAAAGACCGGAGTAAGAAACTGCTGACCGTCTTCAATACCCATCTCAAAAGTCACTTTGTACCATTTACCGAAGATCAAGAGGCAGGTGCCAAGGCAGCCAACAAACGCCGCAAGCAGCAAGCCGAAGTTGCCGCTAAAATCATTGCCAGCGAAATGGATGCTGATGACAGGTTTGTAGTATTGGGTGATATGAATGACCCCATAGATTCAGACTACTTGAAGCCACTCACCGACAGTCCACGAGTAAAGCTTATCAACGGCTTACAAAACCCAACAGAAACCAGACCAACGCCAAAGAACAATTGGCCGCCAACCACAACCGCCTGGACCCACCGTTTCAAAGAATCTGGCAAACCAGCCAAGTACGAGTTATTTGACCAGATTTGGCTCAGTAGGGCATTGGCTCAAGAACAAACCGGCGCCTTCATTGACCGGCGCACCAAACTAAGCGGTGATGGCAGTGACCATGATGCGGCTTGGGTGGAGGTGGAGATTTAGGCCATGCCTATTGGCACACAAAAGCTGCACTCTCATTGAGGTGCATACTACTACACTGCCTTCGCTTTTACCGTATCAGATGTTAGAATCAGCTAATGAATATAGAACCTGAAAACCTGCCTGACTCTTTACTTCAATCCGTAGGCAACGACTACACGAAAGATGCGCTTATAGATTTAAGTGAATCTGTTTTAGACAGTGCAACCGAAAGTTTCATGAAGAGTGATGCAGTTACGAAGCTGCCCATTGTGGGATGGATTGCCGCAGCTGGCAAAGGCGTTATAGTTATGCGCGACAAACTCTACGTTAGAAAGCTATTGAGATTCCTAGCAGAAACAAGCGAGGTCAGTGATGAAGATAAAGAACGCTATCGCAATAAACTTGACAGTAACCCTAAGGAAGCTAGGCGAGCTGGTATAGTTATCCTTGATCTTATCGATAAAGCAGTTGATGCTGAAAAAGCAGCTCTGATTGGTAAAGTTGTACGTGCCTTTATGCACGAAGACAACCTATCAACAGATGAAATGGTAGCCATGTGCGAAATGATCGATAAGGCCTACTTGGATGACTTACGTGCGCTGAGTCGTAAGGACGGTGAGAGTGGTAAGCCTTGGAATGATATTAATCTAGAAGGCATTGGCATAAAAAAGCCTATGCGATCTGAGGATATTAATAAAGCAATCGGTGCCCTTAAGTCTCGAATGCTAAAACAAATGCCCGTAGTTCATGAAGCTCCTATAAATGACGACGAAGAACCCATAGTTATTGAGTCTGGGTTTACTGATACTGGCGCAAAGCTACATCGAATATTGCAAGATTATTAGTCAACAGAACTACTTTACCCTTGCCCCTACAATACCTTCACATAGTTCCGAGCTGGCGCATAATTCCTAAATATTCTGATATACGAAGATGCACAGGCTATATCTACAACTTTCTGGATATAGTTCACGCTCGCATCTTTTTCGATATACACAATGTTCCTGCCGTGCTTCATAGGAGTCTTGATCCTTGCTTCTACTTCCTCAAAACTCAGTGTCTTGTCGCTGATATACGGCGTAACCACGGTCGCGCCGCTCAACTCGTATAGCTTCACTGCCAGCTTAAACCTATCTTCCCGTATTTCGTTGTCGAGGATATAAAATATCTCAATTCCTTTATCATTGAGCGCCTTCATGAATCTGGCGATTACTTTCTTAAAGTACACTTCCGTGTAAGTGTCATATTTCTCCAATTCGGCGGCAATACGATAAATTTTATCAATCGTATAGACTGCTAATTGCCGCAATTGATCCAATGCCATACCACCATCAAACATCTGGTCATTAAAGCGATTCAGCATGTTGGGGACGGTATCGAAGTCTTTGTGAGTCCTCATGTATGCTATGTATACCTCCATAAGCTCAATACTGTCCGTAGACAGCTTGGGTGTGATGTTGATTCTCTCACCATTTTTAAGTTGGTCGTCAAAGGTCTTAGATGTCATGGGTTTTGGGCTGATCCCTTTCTGGCTCCCGGGCCTTAGCGATTTTCCTTCTTGTCCGTACTTTAGTTAATTTCGACTCTGGTTCATCGAAGAGTTCGGTTAGATGTTCTTCAACTTTAGCTTTCGCCGTAGCATACTTCTTCCGGCTATTCGCTACGACTGCTTTTTGTACCTTCTCACTCTCCTCAACATCCAGCGGCACCGTCTGCCCAGAAAACGCTTCCTCGCTATCTTCCGTCGCCACCTTCATGTAGAAGTGGTAGGGCGCAAGGTTCACAATGTCACCTTTCTCAACCTCGGGCTTCATGTATGGCAAAATAAACGCCTCATCCTCCGGGTTAGCCTTGAGACAAATAATCGTGGCTGCATTTCCGGCGATTATTTTCACCAAATCCTTATCTTCCATCTGCGCTATATTTTGGTGGGATACAATGAGCGAAACGTGGAACTTCCGCCCCTCACTGGTAATTGCTCCAAATTGTGGCGTGGCGAAGTTTTGAAACTCATCCACATACACAAAGAAGTCTTTACGCTTTTTCTCCGGTATCTTCGTGCGCTGGTAGGCGGCCATCCAAATAAGCGCAGTGAGAATAGTGCCAAAGAACTCACTTTGATCCTCGCCAATATCTCCTTTGGATAAATTGACGAGTAATATCTTGCCCTCATTCATTATGTCAGCAATGCGCACCGTACTTTTTTCCTGCAAGAGAATGTGGCGTGACATCTTACTGGTAATAAAGTGACCTAAACGGTGCGTCAGTGGTGCAGTTGCGGCCGACATCTGCATGCTACCCATCAGCTTGAATTCTTTATCCCAGAACTGCTTAAGGACAGGGTCTTTCAGGTTTTTGGCTACCTCTTTCTGGTATTTCTTGTCGGAAAGGAGGCGCTGCAAGGTGTAGAGGCTTGGCTTGGGTGTTTGCAGAGCTGTCAGTGTGGTATTACGCAAAATATGCTCCATGCGTGGCCCCCATTGTTTTTCGTCAGCCAGTTTTGTGAAGACAGATAGGACGGCACTTGTAATCCACTCGTGCTTGTCATCTTCACTTTCAAAGTCGATGCCAGGGTCAAGGATATTAAGCCCCACGGGATAATCGCGATCAGACGGGTCAAACACCACCACGTCCTTACGGCGGTTTTCTGGCACAATGCTCAATAACTCGCGGAACATGTCGCCGTGCGGGTCAAGCACAGCCAAGCCTTTACCATTGAACATATCCTGGTAGATTGAGCTTTTGAGCAAGGTTGTTTTACCAGTACCAGTCTTTCCAATAATGTATGTGTGCTTCTGGCGTTGTTCTAGTGTCATACCGATTTCTTGCACTTCACCACCAAAGGCATTTGCGCCGATAATAACATCGAACTTTGCGTCGCTGCGCTTAATAGATAATGGTGCAGCCAACTCGCGGCTACGGCTTTTAACCAATCCTTCCGTCTTCGTGAGGTCAGTATTCGGGAAGTGGTAGAGATCGGAAAGCTCAGAACTAGAGAGAATGGTTTGCTGACTGGCGATGTGCCTCAATAGGTCGCGGCTACGAAATCGCTCTAACCATTTATCTATGGAGGTAAATGGAAGTCTCCTGCGATTGTCAATCGACTGGTACGATGCCGTAAAGGTGTCGAAGGATGAGCGTAATGCGCTCAGGCGACTGCTTGCATTGTCGCCATCTGGCGATATGACCAATACGCGCATTGTAACTTCGAATAAATGCTGGTCAAGCTTCGTTTTGATAGTCTTGCCAAGCTCTTGCTCATACGGATCACCAGAAAGACGCTTGTTGCCGCTGCTCTTTGGCATGTCGCCGGAAAAAGCATCAAAGACAGTGGCGATTAACTTACCACCCATAGCAATAAGCCAAAATGGTGCTACTGCTATGCGGAGTAGAATACGCTTGATGTCTATTTTGTAAGCTGTTAGCTTCGGTGCGATTTCCTTGCTAAGAGCAATGCGGTGCTGTGTATCGCGTATATGGCGTAGCTCGTTCGGATGCGTATTGTCGAAGACTGGCACAGCCACAATTTGAAAAGCCACTAGCTCATCGGGCAAGAGGCTACGCATGTGCCCAGTGAGGTATGCTATGGGGTCGTGTTCTTCAAGGGTTTTCTGGTCAGCTAGTGGCAGGACAAAATCACCGTATAATTTCAGCTCGGCAATGCTCCAACCGGATTCAATAGTTTCCGGTAGGTAGTCTTCTACTTCGCTAATCTTAAGGCCAGGTAGAAATGACATTAGTGTACGGTGTACCGTCTCGGCCTCTTGCTTCGGTATACGAATAATGTAGCGGATGCCTTCATCTCGGGTCGCCACTAATTCTAAGGAATACGGTTGTTTGCGAGCAGCTAAGCGATCCCAAAAGCCACGATACTTCACCATGCTGCGCATGAGGATGTGGAGCTGTTCGGTAGCGTAGGCAGACTTAGTAGTGTCGGACGGGAATGTAAGCTGCAGGAACGTGTACTCAACTTCTCGTTTGCCGATCCCAATGCGCTGCAAGAAAAGCGAGAAGAAAGTTCGACTGTATTGGAATAGTTTTATGACGAGTAGGATAAGAAGGTACGCGACGCCGAATTCGATGAAGAGCGCACCCAATACAAACACGAGCGCCCATCCTGAACTAAAGTCATGCTCTTGAGTGTAGCGAGCCGGGCCATTGATGAGGGTGTCGATGAATTGCTGCATGTTCGGTAAACCTCTTGAAAAGTCAGTGTCAGCGCCGCACCCGCCGCCCTAATAATTGATCTGTTGCTTATATAAAATCTTATAGCCCTTTGAATAGTTCGCCGATTGGAACCTTCAAGCACTCCGCTATTTTGAATAGCGTTGCAATGCGTGGTGAACGCCTCCCTTGTTCGATATAACCTATCGTGATCACCGTAAAGCCGGTACGATCTGCAAGCTGTTCTTGCGTAACACCGCGCTCGCGTCGGACTGTAGCAATTCGATTGCCAAGTGCTTTGAGTTGTTTTGTTTCAGATTGTCTACTCATATTTCTACGGTAATAAATCCTTACCATTAGTAACACTAACCACTTGTTTGAGTAGGTATTGCATGTTAGTGTTGGTAACAGGTAAAACTCTAACTAATGGTTAGTTAAGGATATTACTTTTATACAACAGATGTAATGCATGGATTATTAGTCGAAATGTATTCACTAGAGAGAGGAGGTCTGTCTCGGCAACTAGCCGTGCATATTGCTTCACATGCTTCGCAAGGAAAAGTGGCAGTCGTTACGGATAAACCTGTCACCCTTCTAGCATCCACTCGCAAACAATGGCTTCGCCTTATTCGATTAACCGAGCGTGAGAGAGCAAGCACACTCAATGTCGCTCGAAAAGAACAGCTTGGAATGCACCTAGAATGGATGCGCCAGCTACGGTTTACGGCAAAAGCACCGATTGACTTACTTGAAGCAGACGTAACATTTGCGACCGCAGATGACTTTGTACGCAATCCGCCAGACTGCCGGATAGTCTATGTTGCTTACAGCTTTGAGCGCGAAAAGCTTCATATGCTGACAAGCTGGATGCCGAGAAATGGCGTGGCAGTTATTTATGGACAAGACTAAGCCGCTCTACACAATTCAGGATATTCTGCCTCTCCTCAAGTTTATCTGCACCAAGAAACAAGAATATATACTTTGCCTTTCACTCGATAGCGGCAACCGGCTCATAGCTCGTAGAGTAGTAACTATAGGAACACTTACATCATCACTAGTGCATCCACGCGAAGTGTTTGCTGGTCCACTGAAAGACCGAGCGGCCAGTGTGATTGTGGCACATAACCATCCGTCAGGTGATCCTCGTCCGAGCCGGAAGGATATTGAGGCGACACAGCAGCTAATCGCCGGAGGAATATTGCTGGGTATTCCGATACACGACCACATTATTGTTAGTAAGGAAGATCACTACAGCTTTAGAAGTAACCATCTATTATGATCACTTTTCTTTTCTAATGTTTAAAATGGCGCTGGTAGAATATAATCAAGATAGGATTATAAAATGCCAGAAACAGAGTCTACCTCCTTCCTGAAGTCTATTGCCCGTTACTTTATGGATTTCTTGGAGACGGATTTCCACCGGCGCAGGGTGCCACGACGCTCGATAAAGCTTAAAAACGATGCAGGTCAGTTACTTGGCGTAGCTATCGATAAATACCCGACTTTTGATAAAGAAATATGGGGAGTGCTAAATCGTAAATTTGATAACGATGGTATTATCAATCTCCGACGCGGGCAATATAAAGCAAACATTCCTGATAATCTGTTGACGCTGATCAAACGACAAGTGGAGAACTTGAGCTCAGAAAGTGTAGAGGCTGTTCGCAAGGAGTTAGTATCCAGCGTTACTAATTACGGGACTACGCTTAAGGACGAGTTCACCAAAGCCCGAGAGTTAGTAGAAAAAGATGTAACCAAGACAATAGATAAGAATCTCACCGATCCGCTAGTTAGTAATGTCGAGAAATCTCTAGCCCTCCTTGAGGCTGCGGATGAGAATACTGCTTATCAAATTAAGACGGAGCTAACCGAGCTCTTTGTTGCCAATATCATGCCGGTTGCCGAGACTTTATTGCAATCGGTTATTCTCGAAGAAGAAGCAGATGTAGCAAAAAAGATCAAAGCCAGCCTTACGCTTAAAGCAGCCAAATCGACACTAAATGATTACTTTGATGATCTGGCTACTAATGACCTCTATCAAGAGCTAGCCGAAATAGACAGCAATCGCCTGATACTCGATAAGCAGGAACTTTATTTGTACTTCTTTGATGTGACTTTTCAGAAGACAAAATATCCACTGTTTTATATCCCTGCTCAAGTTAGCAAGTCGGATGGCAGCTTACAGTTACAATTCGATTCAAAAGTTTATGTCAATAAAAAAGCCGTCGAATACATAGCGCAAGAAATGAGTGCTGAAGACAAGTCTATTAGCGGCAATCCTATGGACTTCGATAGAATCATGTATTTGTCTACTTTTGAGACGGTCGATGCTTTTGTGGGGCGACTTCAGGATATTGTAAACCACCTCATAACCTACTTTGACCTTAAGGGTGAGCTTGCACTAGCCGCTGACCGCACTATGTCACGTAATGCATCACTGAAAATCACCAATGCTGCTCACTTTGTCTTATTCGATAAGGCTGATGAAGCACTTATCAACGACTATGAGCAAATACTTGACCTTGACGCTAATAGCGAACTTTTTACAGAGTTTGAAGCCATCGTAAATGGTTTTATTACGGACGAGCCTAAAGATGTCGCAAGAGAGGTCGAAAGCGAGTGGGACGAAAGAGATTCTAGCGAGAAGCTATCATTCGAAAGTCCAGTCCCGCTTAACGAAGAGCAGCTCCAAATTCTGCAAGCACTAGAAAAGGACGAATGTCGATTTGTTTCAGTGCAAGGTCCACCCGGCACTGGTAAAAGCCACACGATTACGGCCGTTGTCTTTAACGCGATTATGCAAAATAAGTCGGTGCTCGTTTTGTCTGATAAAAAAGAGGCGCTCGACGTCGTAGAAGATAAAATCGCAGATACACTCAACAATGTTCGCTTCGGTACGGATTTTCAAAACCCTATCTTACGACTTGGCAGTGTAAATAATTTCCGTAAAATCTTATCAGCGCAAGCCATTGATAATATCAAGCTGTCGCACAAGCTTACCGGAAAGAAGCTTGATCAACTAGAACAGTCTATAAATGCCAATTTAACTGTCACGAAAGATCAAATCCATAGTGAAATCGAAGCCTATGGGAAGGTGAACAAAAATGACATCATGGAATTGGAGCGGCTCGAAGAAGCGTTGCAAGGTACGCTTAAGAAGGTAGATTCATCTGAACTGCTTACTGAGCAAGATAGCGAAGTAAGGCTGCATGAAATACGACAAAGTTACAATAAGCTTCGTACTGCGCTCGATCCCAATAGTCAGCCGCTTGTAGCAATCAGTGAACTTAAACTTTTGCCCACCGGAAAGCTCCATGACACACGGCTAGACATGTTGAGCAATTACATGTCGATCTTTAGCCGGTTGGTAGAGCATACTCAATCAGTTACTAGAGAGCTAGGCGAACGAGGCTGGCAACATGTCTTTAGTGACTTTCCTGCGATTACCGATAATGATCTTCAGGATCTCGGACAGTATATTTTACGCTTTGAAAGCCTAAAGAAGCCTGTCGTCGGTTTTGCTTTTAACAAAACAAAGCTTAATGATCTTACAGGTGAGTTTAATCAGCGCTTTGGCACTAACTTCGTTAATCCTACAAGTGACCTTGCAAGGATACGACGAGCTCATGAGGCGTTTAGTCAGCTCGTTACGCTAAAACAGCACTTACCATTTCCAGACAATGTGAAGGCGCGCATAGATTATCTGAGCTTCTTAACGAAACTCCTCAATGAAGATATGCAAATTGCCGCTCAGACGTTCGCAAGTTGGCATGATGAGTTACAGTACCTTATTCAGACGACCGAGAGCTTGCCAAAGAATTTTGGCGCAGTGGCGACCGGCAGCCTAAACGATTTTGGTAAAAGTTCACTAGTTGCCTTAGAAGATATTGAAGCCGAGAGACTCATGAGATGGATACATCTCATGAATGTGATCAATGGCCTCATGGGTGCTGCACCGTTCTACAGCTATAGACAATGTATGGAGACTATCCAAAAACAGGTAGCACTTCGAATGGCACAAATTCTGGATGGCCGTGTCATAGATTTCTACACTGACAGTAGAGCCACTGCCACAGTTATTAAGGATGTTATCAAGGCAAAGCAGAAGTTCCCCAAGGAAACCTTCTCTAAGCTCAAAGAAGCGTTTCCCTGCATACTTGCGGGCATACGTGAATATGCTGACTACATTCCGCTTGAAGTGGGGATATTTGACCTTGTCATCATTGATGAGGCATCTCAGGTAAGCGTGGCACAGGCATTCCCGGCGCTAATACGAGGCAAGAAAGTTATTGTCATGGGCGACAAACTTCAGTTTGGCAATGTTAAGTCCTATCAAGCACGCTCCGAAATAAACACCGAGTATCGTAACCGGCTTAAGGAGACGTTTACTAAAGGTGTTACTAGTGAGATGTCTGCGCTTAAGCGCATTGAGCGGCTTGATGTTAAGAAGTCCATTCTTGATTTCTCCGAGTTCGTCAGCAACTACCAGATCATGCTCAAGAAGCATTTTAGAAGTTACCCTGAAAACATTTCGTTCTCCAATAAGTATTTCTACGAAAATGCCTTGCAGGTTATGAAAATCCGTGGCAAGAAAATTGATGATGTCCTCAAATTCACCATAGTGGATCATGACGGTAAAACCGAGACTAGGCCTAATACCAACTATCCTGAAGCTGAATTTATTCTCACTGAACTTCGTAAACTGGCCGAAGCCAATGACACCAGAAACTCAGTAGGTATTATCACACCGCATACAAATCAACAGCGGTACGTTTTCGAGTTATTGCGAGATGATCCTAATTTCGATTTCTACATCACCAAGCTAAAACTTAAAGTTATGACCTTTGATACCTGTCAGGGTGAAGAACGTGACGTAATTTACTACTCGATGGTAGCTACCGAGAACGATGACAAGCTTGTTTATATATTCCCGCGTGATGTGCTCCAAACGAATTATGATGACGATTCTAATTCCGAAATCAGACGGCAGCGTTTGAATGTTGGTCTAAGTCGCTCGAAAGAGACTATGCATTTCGTTCTAAGCAAGCCCATTGAGAGTTTCAGCGGTTCGGCAGCCGTCGCCCTTAACCACTATGCAAATCTCAAAGAAGAAGTATCCAAACGACTTAGTAGCAATGCCGTTGATCAAAAGTCACCTATGGAAAAGAAGGTATTGGAATGGATTTATGAGACACCTTTTTGGAAGAAAAACGCTGAAGCTAAACGATGCGAGCTACATGCGCAATTTGAACTCGGCGCTTATCTAAAAGCGCTAGACCAGACATACAATCATCCCGAGTATGTGGTAGACTTCATGCTCTTTTACCAAGATGAAGGTGGCCGACAGTTTAAGGTAATCTTTGAGTACGATGGTTTTGAGGAACATTTCGAAAATCGTAATATGGTTGACCAATATAACTACGAATCTTACCTGAAAGAAGACGACATCTACCGACAGAAAGTACTTGAGAGTTACGGCTATGAATTTATTAGGCTAAATAAGTTCAATATAGGTACAAATCCGATCGAGTACATTAATACACGCATCGAAAAACTGATTGACGGCTCGCTCGCTACCAATTCCATCGGACATGATATAGATGCCGTCATACGTGGCCAGGCACAAGGCATGTCCATGGGCGAGCTCAAAGAATGCAAGAACTGTGGCCGTATAATTCCTCTGGAAGAATTTAAAGACTCGTCTCTGGCTAGTGGGATGGGTAGAATCTGCAAGGACTGTAAATCAAATAAACCGAAGTCAGAGCCACCCCAAGCAACTGATCAGGTCTGTCCACGATGCGGGCGACCTCTGCTTAAGCGTAGTGGACGATATGGACAATTCTATGGCTGTACAGGATTTCCATATTGCAAATATACTAAAAATACCAAATGAGTAAGAAATGAGGGGTTAATTCTATGCCATCTAAGAAGCCTAGTAAGCGCCAACTTGAAGAGCTAGAAGCTCAAATTAAACGCGATCAAGAAAAACCTGTGCGCGAAAATGAGCGGCGTGTAAGAGTCGGCACTAATTTCAAAGACGCCGTTAAAGAAATGTCTAAAGCTCCACCTATGACTAATAAAGACGTAGCAAAATGGGTCAAAGAGCAGCGTGAAGAAGCTGATAGTTTAGAGAACGACAAGTAGCTTCATACTCTAAAAAATCGCTACCCTTGTTATGATTTGGTAACATCAAGTATATAATTGCCTATTTTTATACAAAACTCAATATTTCCTTGATACTTCTTGGCATCTTGGCACGAAAGCAAGTGTGGCTGCGCAACATAGAATATTAATCTTCGGAGTATCCCCTGGTCGCGCCAGGGAACCGTGTGCTTTGGGTCAGATATGACCAATCTAGTCCTCGGTAGCGCAGATAACGGCAAAACGCCCTAAAGCCCTTGGGAGCCACAATCTCTGTTAGGTCTGGATGCGCACGGCTAACTGTTAACTCGACAAGCTCTGGGGACATGATGCTTGCACCCGGCCTACGGCCCGCACCGTCTGCGCGCCACACATGTATCATCTGGGTATCGTCTTTACGCCATTCGGCACTAACGATGCTTGAAGGGCCGTCAGTGCTGTATGAGCTCACCTGATACCTCCTTTTGTATGTATTACGGCTGACTACTACAGTGCTACCGGCGTCGATGGGCGTGCCATCCTCTCGTACACATGTTTGCCTAAGCAGGTAGCCGCGACGGCCTTGTGGCGTCCAAAGTTCAGGATTATCTGTCAAACTCTGGTCAAAATACGTGTCTAGCATTTGGATGCCGATTTCATGCACTAGTTGCTCATTGCCGGCAGTGACGGCCTGATTAAACTCTGCGAGTGATACGTAGGGTGGCTGTGCTTCTAGGGGATTAGTCATTTCAAAAAGATAACATATTTACCACGGGACGTAAAAAAATACTGGGGCGGAGCTGCTAAGGTCTGCGCTCGCCGCCGTAAACCCCGCTGCCATAACCGAACGTTTTGCTATTCTGCTGGAGCGGATTTTCTTTCCCTGTTAGAAGCTTGATGATGGTGCTAAGGCCGAATAGGGTCGCAACACCAAAACCAACAGTTGCAAGGAATTCTTTGCGGGTCATCTCTTTTTGCATGAGGTCGTGTATTTTTTTCATGGCAGATCTCTTCTTTTTATTTTAGCATAACCTTTAACGGTATTGTAAGATGGGTTGCCTGGTACTGTCAATATTCGGAGGACGGCGTTTTGTCGTAGAGTTAGTGACACTGACTCAGATAGTAAACATGCGGGCATGCGGGCGAGTGCCACAGGCCTTAACCGGCTATGCGGCCTACGCGCGGCAGCACGGTATTGGGAAGGCCAAGGTCAAACTCCCCTCCTGGGACACAGCCCGGAGGAATAACCGGCCAATTCTCTGGATATGATCCAGTAATCGTCGCTCCAATCTGGTCATGGGCGATTTTGCGCTGAATGGCAGCCGCATCTTCAGATGTTGCCCCAGCTGCTGCGGCGAGCAGGCCGGTTCTTTGAGCGCCCATGCATTCTGCGCCGCCTTCGTTATCGGTGGACTTATCATTATTTGCGACGTGGCTGTATTCATGGCCTAGGTCAAGCAGAGCATCAATGGCCACTTGACTCGGAGGCTTACTGGGGTCTGCCATGAAATCGCTGATAGCATCACACTCAGAATCCTGAATGTGCGTTACCGGATCAATAATATCCAGCATGCTTCTCGTTGTCGAAGCTACTGCTTCAGAGGTGTCACCTTCAACAATCGCAACACAGCGGATAGTCAGGGCTTCCCCGAATGCCCGATGGGTCAGGTCGCTGATTTGCTGCTCCTGGGATGTTGCGCCCTCAAGGTGCTCCTTGATCAGCTTGGCGTTACTTATAGTCCAAAGGCCTACTACTGCTAGAACCACACAGCCCACTCCCTGGGCCGCCCTTTTTCTTAGGGACGGCTTTTCTGGCGTTGGGCTTTCAGGGTTTTTGTCCTGCTCACTAGGGCCACGAAACTCCGGATCGTTCATAACTATCATTATAACATATTTTAGTACAAATTACTAGGTTTTTGAATACGGGCTTATTTTCGGCTCGTCAAGCTGACAGCGAACACAGGCCCCGCCCCGTATTCTGAAATTCATTTGAATTTATGGCCGAACAAATTCTAAAATAGTTATGACATGAGCGAGTTTGAGGCCCGATTTCTGCCACCAGAAACGATCACAGATCAATCCGTAGTCGCTGACCCTTATGACAAGGAAGCATCGGATTTTCTGCACACCCTGCAACAAGCTGCTGAACAGCAAACAGGCAGAAAGGGCGACGAAGCCGAGCTGTCTGCGGAGGAGAGGGAAGCCCTACTTTCAGAGATTGCCATTGGGCGGGCGGTCGAGGTGATAGCCGCCGGTTTTGGGGATGGCATTACTCCCCTAGAGAAAGAGATTACCGAACTGGATATAGATCAAGGGAAGGCCGCGGAGAGGCAGTTGGTCCTTGATGCTGCGTTGTTAGGCGGCAAGATAGGAACGGCCTCATTAGGCCTCTACCAGTATCCGGTCGAGGCTCTACCGGCAAACCTCAAGAAACAGCCGCCTTTATCGTCGCTTGCGGGGCCTGGAGCCGAGCTTGAAGATAGGGTGCAAAGTGGTATTGAAGGGGCTCTTATCGCGCTTCGGCGGCGCTTAAAGGCAGCGCTTCCTCCCCAGAAGTCTTCGCAGCGGAGTCAGGAAGTACCCCTGAAAGATATTCTTATTACGAGCGCGTACATCGTCATACGCCGCAATATAGAGTCTCGCAATACTAGAGAGAGGCTCGGCATACGGATACCAGACTGGGTGGCCCATGAAAAGGTCAGCCAATACCTGCAGAAAAAGTATCCCCTGCTTTACATACAGCAAATCGGCCGTGAAGAAGCTGGATCAGAGGATCAATACGAGCTTTTGCAACAGTATCACGAACGGCAAGCCGCCACAGAGCATATATCTTTGCAGGACATACGTTTTCGTCCAGCTTCTGACACGCCAGAGGATACCGAAGACTGGCAGGACGACGAATCTGTCCCGCTCGATCTTGGTGGCGTGTATCCTGATTTGCAAGCACAAGCAGACTTTGAAAGAGTAGAAAATATCGTAAGCCGCCCTACCGCAAGCAGCTATCTTAACACCCTCCTCGATAGGCAACGGGTCGTATTGCGCGCTTTGAGTGGTTTTGAGACTGCCGAATTGGATGGGCCACCCCCGTATACATTCAAAATGCTTGCAGAGAAGTATGGTGTTACAGAGGCACGGATATGGGGTATCGAGCAAGAAGCGCTTACGCGCCTGCGCAGGCCGGAGCTTGCACCTCTCATACAAGATGCACTTGACCAGTTAAATACGGATACCGTCCCCGCCGGGCTATTTTCGGGTAACCGGCTGAAAACCGGCCGGGCCGTCGCCCGTAAGATCGCTTCCGGGATGTCCGAGAAGCCCGCATCAGTGCCTACATCGGGAGAGTACCCATGGCTGGACTTTCTTAAAAGCGTCGACGTCCTGCTAGCCCAAAGCGGTAATACGCGCGCGGAACAAGGAACATTTGTATACGCCAAGATATACCGCGCTTTATCGGGAGGAATCGCCAGCATTACCAACGAGCTGCGCGTAGCGGATGCCGAGACCAGACAAACGCCTTACCCGAAAAAAGCCTACGACCTACTGCGGCAGCATCTAGGGCCTTACCTTACACCGAGCCACATCGAGTACTTTTGGAACACCGAAGTTGAGCAGCTACTCAAGGGCGACGATCACAACCACGCCGTGCGCCTTGTACATCCTGACCGTTTGGGCCAGCTTGTTTCCCGCTTGCTGCTCGACTGTATGACAGAGGCCGATAAAGTGCAGCTTATTATGCCGCGTAGATCGGTACAGAAATGTGGATTCCTGGGGGCATGGGCACGCCATGGGAAAATAGTTCTTATAGGACACCCCGGGGCTTATACAGGATTCCATATGAGGGGGTCTGCCTCTGTTGTTGTATACGGCAAACCGGGACATCATGCCGGTCACGGGGCTAAAGGCCGCAGCAGTCTGGTTGTTGTCCCGAACGTAACCGAATACTTCATCATACAAAGACGTCAAGAGGTACAAAGGTTGGACATGAGCGACGAAGCGCTTGCGGCAATAGAGCGCCAGATCCAAAGTATTGGTTCGCTTGCCTCACCTGATACCGCTAGACTGCTGCAGGCCCCGCAGATACTTGATTTTAACGAAGCAGCCCAGTTACTCGGAGTCACCGAAGAGGCCTTGGAGCATCGGACCAGAGAATTAGGACATATTGATCGTGAAGGGTTAACCCCTGAAGAGCTTCTGGAGCTGCGTAAACGTTGGCCGGAGCTGGGGCCGCAGTAGAAGAGCTGGCACTAGTAACAGATGATTGGTCAGCGCATCGGTACAGAGAGGGATACCTTACGGAGTCGGCCGGGCTAGCCTGCCGCTATATGACGGCCGGGTGAAGTCTTGCAGATACCGGCGCTGCCGGCTGGCTACGCCCGGGCCTTGTACTGTATTACTTGTGGCTTGGACGCCAGGATTTGCTGCTGCAACCATTGTATACCCCAGGGGCCGGGTGTTCGCGCTGTTCTTCGTGTTTGAGTGTCTGCTGGGCTGGGTAATGTTTGCGCCTTGCATCATCAAGGTTTCACGGAGCGCCCTACGGGCTTCCTCGAACTTCTGCTGACGCTCGGCTTGGAGTTCGGCATCGTGTTTGCGCATTTCTACGACTCTGCGCGGTGTCCGATGGCGGCGGTTCAACATCCAGATGATGACGATGCTCATCTCGTACATCAGAATAATTGGCCCGCTTAGCATGGCCTGGTTGCGGATATCCGGAGTCGGGCTGATAATAGCGCCGGCGATAAACGCGCCCAGAATCACCCAGCGCTGCTGGCGCATCAGCATGCTTGGCTTAAGCGGCTTAATGCGGTTGATCAGGATCAGGATAAGCGGCAGCTGGAAGAGTAGGGCTGACCCCAGCAGATACACCAACACAAACGTCATATACGATTGTATGGTGATGAGCGCCGAAATCTGGTCGCTCGAGAAGCTTTGGAGCAAAAAGTGCATCGCGGCCGGCAGGCCTACAAAATAGCCGAAGGCGATGCCGGTCATCGCCAACAGACTTGACCACACTGTGCAGCCCAGCATGAACCGGCGGCTTTCCTCCTTAAGCAAAGGATGGATGTAACGGAAAATATGGTACACAATAACCGGGATACTGGCCGCAATGCCGCTATATAGACACAGTTTGAAGAGGAAGTCGAATCCACCGCCAGGGGTGGTGTAGATAAATTGTTGTCCTGCCGCGGGCTTTAGCAACCAGGCGGTCAACTGGTTTTCGATGGAGTAGGCAAGCCCGGCGAATACGCCGACTGCGGCGGCTATATAAAAGAGACGCTTCCGTAGCTCGTGGACATGGGCAATAAAGGCAAGTTTTTCGGCCTGGACTGGCTTATGAATTTGACTTCGATTGCTTCTTCTTCTCGTCGGCTTGTTTTTGGTTCTTGCCATTGCCCTCGTTCAAACCTTTCCGAAGTTCACGTACTGACGATCCTGCGCTGCGGGCAAGTTCGGGCAGTTTGCGGCCGCCAAACAGTAACAAAATGATAAGAAGAATTAAAAGTAATTCAGGTGTGCCGAGGTTCAGAAACCCGAATTGGCTCGAAAACATAGTGTCCTCACTTAAAATATTACCGCTGATAACCAAGATTATGATACCATAAGCTCGTTACGTAATGTAAAAAAAGAATTCAGCCGTGGGACATTACACACTATATTTTGCACAAGCATATGGCGAGGGATCGTACAGCTCCTGTAACTATTCTGAGGGCGAAACGTCAGAAGGCGTTTGCGCCGGAGCCAGCACAGGAACGGGCAACAGCCCGAGCGGAGGACTGGCCGATACGGGCCTGGCGATCGCTGGTATTGTTTCGCTGGCCTGCCTGCTGGTCTTTGTCGCGATTCTCGTGCGCGTATGGCGACGCCGCAAGCCCGCTCTACAAGTGGTATCAGCAGAGCAGGAGCGAATTCGCTCGGACGACAAGCTCCAGTAATGGGCGGTCGTTAGTAGCGTACATATCCGAGGATTCCGCCAAAGCGTCCCCCTGTACTATTCAAAAAATATTGTTAGCCCTTGCGTCGGAACGTCGGGCCTGAAGATCCGGTCGCCGTGTTCGAAGCCTCTTAGCATTTGCCGGGCGGTCTTCCATATTTCTATAGGTCTTGGTGCCGATGGTGAGGCTCCCTCCTGCGCGGATCCTGATCCGGCCTGGGCGGTTTTTTGCTCCCGGAGGGCGCGCTGCAAGGCGCCCTGCAGGATTGATCCTCTGCGCTCGATCCGTGCCAGACCAACATCAGCTGCTAAGGTTTCAAGCAAACCCGGAAATTGCTCGTCGCCTTCCTGATGAGCCGCCGCAAGCGTTATTATCTTCCCTAGAAAAGGCACGATAAGCCCTGTTTCTTCCAGAAAATATTCCGCTTTGAGCGCCCCGACCCGCTGAACAATACCCGCCGCAGTAAAGGTCTCATAGACTGCCATGAAAGACGTATGATACTCGTCCATGCCAGCACCTTCGACACGAAGGGACTTATTTTCATCTTCTGCGTTTTTCGCATCGATTCGTTTCTTGATGGAGGAGAGTACGGCCTCTGCCGCTTCGACTCCATCTGTAAGCTCACGGGCTGCGAAGCGTAATGTATCATCAAATGCTGGTACGTTTAGGTATGCACCGGCAGTCTTGGCGTGCTCGGTGATCGCCTCATACGGGTCCGTTCTTTGTTGTGTCTTTGCTGGCCAGTCACTGGGTTTTTTGCTTTTAGGTGTTTGAAGCGTTACGGAACGTTGGCCGTCTCTTACCTCATCGACGATGACGCGCCTTGGCACATCGCACGCTCGTATAAACGCCTCCTTCGCGTCGTCGACGTCCGCCCAGCGGCCTTGGATTGATTCGTAGAGAGCCTGATGTTCGTCTAGAAACGCATCGACACGCGGATCGCTCTCTGGGAGCGCCGAAAGCAATCGTGTTAGTTCTGTATTTTCGGGGGTCGCTGCGGGCTCCACATTCGATGGTTGAGATTCGGTCACCTCTGGTCTCCTTATATCGCACCGATGGTACCACACCTAGGGCACGGTCGTCTAACTTTGCCGAGAGAGGGACCAGGCTGTGTGCCCGTTATTGTAGAATGACCTGCCCAGCGAGATGGTCCGCAAACCAAAGCAGCAGCAGGCTAGCGATAAGAAGCGCCAGCAAGATGTAGAACCGCACTTTTTCGCTCATGGCCGCACCTCTTCGCCAGGCTGCGCCGGAGTGGCGATAACGGCCAGACGGTCTTTAGGCAGCCACAGCGGCGTACAAGTATAAATGGTAAGTTGAGGTTTCTCAGTGGGCGCTTCAATCTCGACGGCCGCAGCCGACACCACCTTAACCTCACGCACGATATACACATAATTTTTCCCTTCCCAGGTGACGCCAACAGGGTCGCCCACCTGGACTTTATCCAGGTGATATAGCGTACCGCGCGGATTAGTGTAGGTTAGACGGTGTCCCACGATAACCGTATTGCCTCCCTGGGATGGGGTGCTGGTTTGCGGCCGATGCCACAGCCCTTTTTTGAGGGTGCCCGAGGCGTGCCCATCAAAAATTTGTTGGTCGAGTAACATACTGGGGATGACTAGCCGGTTTTCGCTGCTATTCTCTTGCAATGCAGTGCCGGCGTACACTTTGGCCTCCAATTGGCTCCGCTGGACGCTGCCTTTTCCGGCAACCTTAAAAAATACGCCCGGCAGCAGAGGCAGCAAAATAATATAACTGTTGACCAGTACGATGGCAATGAGTAAAAGGGTATTGATTCGCGCTAGTCTCACGGTTGGTTGTTCCGGCGGCGCGGATGGCCGCTGCTTACCCTAAGCCACAGCGGCTTCAGTAGTTTTATTATGGGTGAAGTAGTTGATTTCATTCACGATGTCGAGCAAAGCCTGGGCGCGGGTTTTCTCGTCCTCGATCTGCTGAGCTGCTTCGTAAGCTGCTTGGATGAGCGCCTGATTGTCGGCGGCTTGAATCATCATCATGGTAGTGCGGAATTTTTCTTCCGGGCTTTGTTCCAGATGGCCAATGAGCGGCGTAAGCTGTTGCAATGCCTGCTGCTTGATGTCGAGCAGGTTATTGGTATCTGGCGCAGTTGGGGCTGCGGCTGTAGGTTCTGGTATGGTGGCGGGTGCTGCTGATGGCGCCGTGGCGGCTGACTCATCGCCAAGTCCGACGTCGGCTACCGGTGCGTCCGGCCTAGTAACGGTAGGCGGTGTCGATGGCGCCGAAACATCATCCGGAAAATCGCTGCTACTGTCTATTTGCGGCGCGGTAGCCGGTGCCGCCCCATTGTCGTTAGCATCATCTGATGCAGGCGCCGGTAACGTCGTATCATGATGCTGGTCGTTGTGCCCAAACATAAAAGTTCCCCTAAGTTACTCTCTATGAGACTATAATACTGATACTACCAAAAAAGCACAAGGAGTATAGGGAAGTATGCTTGATGACCTTAAGTTGATCCATGAACGTGATGCACAGGATATTCTGGGCATTGCCGCCAAGCAGTGGCAGCAGCTTTTGCACACATTCGATTTTGAGCGGAGCCATTCATTTGAGCAGATCGAAAACGTTGTGTATGCCGGGATGGGCGGCTCAGCCCTGGCTGCCGAGTTTTTGAAAGTGTGGCCGAAGCTAACGGTTCCTTTTGAGGTTGTCCGGGACTATGAGGTGCCGGAGTATGTGGGGCCTAAAACGTTGGTGATCGCGGCGAGCTACTCGGGGAATACCGAAGAAACGATTCGGGCGGTAGCACATGGTGCGAGCAAAGGAGCGCAGGTAGCTGTCATTTCCGGTGGTGGCGCGCTGGAGGAGTTCGCTGGTGCCCAGGAGCATCTGTTTGCAAAACTTCCTAAGGCTGAGCAGCCCCGCTACGCCGTGTTCTATAATCTGAAAGCCTTACTTGATATTCTAGCGTTTGCCGGTGTACTCAACCATGATGCATACGAAGAGGAGCTTAAGCAAGCAGCCCAGTTCTTAAAAGGTGTGACTGATGCGTGGGCGGCCGATATTCCAACCTCGAAAAATCCCGCCAAACAGTTGGCCTTGGAGGTAATAGGCAAGTCCGCCGTCGTCTACAGCGGCCCCAAGATGCATCCTGCGGCCTATAAATGGAAGATAAGCTTTAACGAAAATGCCAAGCACGTCGCCTGGCTTGGCACGATTCCGGAGTTCAATCATAACGAGTTTATCGGGTGGAGTAAGCAACCAACCGACAAGCCGTACGCCGTGATTGACCTGCGCAGTAATCTCGAGCACAAGCGCGTGCAAAAACGCTTCGAGGTCTCGGCCAGGCTACTTTCGGGTATGCGGCCGGAGCCGCTCGTCGTACAGGCAGAAGGCGACACATTGCTTGAGCAACTGCTGTGGCTTACGGCGTATGGCGACTTCGTCACGCTGTACTTGGCCGTCTTGAACGGAGTAAACCCAGCGCCGGTCGAGCTTGTCGAAAAATTCAAACGGGAGTTGAATGCATAGGATGGACGAACCAGGCAACACGACTGGCGGCAACATCGGAGAGGCTGAAGCGCCCCATTTTGACCCCAGCGGATTCGATATTAACCCGTATGTGAAGCGCGCCGAAAAACCCTGGGGCTACGAGCTCCATTGGGTGCCAGAGGATGCGCCGTATATGGGTAAGCTCCTGCACATATACGAAGATGCGCGCCTGAGCCTACAAGTGCACGACGCAAAACAGGAAAGCTGGTTTTTGCTGCGCGGCGAGGCGCTTATTATTTGGGAGGACAGTAAAGGCGAATTGATCGAGACAAAAATGGAGTCCGGCGTTGGCTATAGTACCAAAATCGGCCAAAAACATCGCCTAAAGGGTGTAACCGATTGCGATATTTTAGAGGTTTCCACTCCCGAAGCCGGTACCACCTGGCGGCTTGAGGATGACTACAGGCGTCCCGACCAAACTCCCGAGGAACGTGCGGATGAGTACGCCAAACACGCCCGGACTGAAACGGAGCCAGAGCAGTAGCTGGATACTATCCAGGGCAGGCCTGCAATTATTCTCCAGCCATTTTGCAGTACAGAGGTGGTATGATGAGATCATGCGAATTTTAGTTGTCGAAGATGAAGTTAAGATTGCCAAGAGCCTGGAAAAAGGTTTAACAGCCGAAGGCTACGTCGTGGACGTGGCATACGACGGCGACATGGCCGAAACGCTGGCCGACGCCAATAGTTATGATCTGGTGCTGCTGGACTGGATGATCCCGGGCAAGCACGATGGGCCGGGCCTGGTGCAGCTCTGGCGCGATGCCGGACAGCAGGCACCGATTTTAATGCTGACTGCGCGCACTACCATCGGCGACCGAGTCGAGGGCCTGGACGCCGGCGCAGACGATTATTTGCCCAAACCGTTCTCGTTCGACGAGCTGTTGGCGCGCGTCCGTGCTCTGCTGCGCCGCCCGAAAGCGCACGGCGGCAATGTGCTAAAAAGTGACTCGCTCACATTGGATGTCGTGGCTAAGTCGGTAACCTCTAATGATAAGCAGGTGCACCTTACAGCCAAAGAGTTCCAGCTCCTGGAATATCTGTTAAGGCACAAAGGCGAAGTAGTCAGCAAAGACCAGCTGCTCGACCATGTTTGGGACGATGAAGAACGCGTGCAGCACAACACCGTCGAGACGTTCATTGCCAATGTGCGCAAAAAAATCGGTACCGGTGACACCGTAATTCAGACGGTACGTGGACATGGCTACAAAGTGGGCTGATCGAATCAGTATGTTCCGCTCGGCGCGGTGGAAGCTGACGCTGTTTTATCTTGGAATCATTGTTTTGTTCAACCTGGTGGTGACGTTGAGTGTGCGGGTGTATGCCGAACACGAATTTTTGCGTTCCAACAACGCCCAGCGTAGCGAAGTTCGCCGCTGGGTTGTGCGTTTTTTTGAAATGCCGATGCCGAGCCGCTCGGATATCGCTATCCAGGATATTCAGGATGAGCAGGCCGAGATTGTCCGTGCTCACTTGAACCAGGGCTTGTTTGTGATCAACATGTTCGCGCTGGCGATCGGCGGACTGTTAAGTTATTGGTTTGCTGGCCGTACTTTGCGCCCGATCGAGGAAGCACACGAGGCCCAGGCCCGCTTTACGGCTGACGCCAGCCACGAGCTACGCACGCCGCTTGCCAATATGCGGCTGGAAAACGAGGTCTTTTTAAGACAAAAACATTTTTCCGAGATCGAAGGCCGTGAGCAAATCCGGAGCAATCTGGAAGAAGTGCAGCGGCTGGAGCGTCTATCTAATAATTTACTGGCGCTGCATCAGTATGGCCAGGCGGCGCTGACACGCACGCCGGTTGCGGTTAAAAAGATTGTTCAAGATGCCATTTCCCAGATAAAGACTGCGGCTGCGGCCAAGCATGTGGTGATTAAGCAAGAGCTGGACGATGGCCCGATCCTTGCACATCACGAAAGTGTGGTGCAGCTGATGGACATCTTGCTCGACAATGCGCTAAAGTACGGCTCCAAGGGCGGGGAAGTCACGGTCCGCGGGCAGGCGTTCCCGCGCCAAAACCGCTACGTGCTCTCGGTCCGCGACAAAGGGCCCGGACTCGCTGCCAGCGATATCCCGTATCTGTTCGACCGGCTGTATCGTGGCGACAAGGCGCGTTCTACTAAAGTTGCGGGCTACGGATTGGGCTTGGCGCTCGCCAAAGAGATCGCCCAGGCGAATGGTGCAACTATTGTGGCGCGCAACCATTCCGAGGGCGGGGCAGTATTCGAAGTGTCGCTGGCGCTGGTCACATAGATACTCCAGGCAATCGGCTGCGGGCTAGCCTTGCCGACATCACTTCGGTTCGGTTATAATTTTGAATTTGCCGACATCTACCATGCCTAATTGACAGGAGTTACCGATGACCGAAAGATGGAGATTTCCAGTTACCGTTTCACTCGTAGCAGTGACTTACCTTGGCGTAACTGCATGCGACTGGGGCAAAAAATCTCCGGAACCGCCGACGACCAGTCAAACAGAAAACTCGTGCGACGCCGAACCTTGCCCGCCCGTAGAGATACCGCAGCCACCCCCAGAACCCTTACCGTCCGAAGGGCAACCTGACCCCTAATCCTTCTGCCAGCGCTTTGTTGCCGGGCACTGGTGTCCGTCATTGTTGCCGGTAAGGTATACTAGTGTTATGAAGCGGTTTTATCTTTCCGCTCGCGTCCGGCTTGGCCTGGCGCTTGCCGCCTCTAGCATTGCTAGTGTAGGGTTATTTGCAGCAGGGGCGTGGAGTAACCACGATGGAGCATTCGGCTATCTGCCGTGGAATTTGCTGCTGGCCTGGTTCGCCTTGCTTGTGGCGCTCTGGCTGGAGCGAAGTTTGCAGCGCACGCTATGGTCAAGTTGGTATGCATTGTTTTTGACAGTCGTATGGCTTGTCTTTCTACCCAATACGTTCTACATGGTTAGCGACTTCGTGCACATCCAAGAGATGGGCCGCGTCGATCTGCTGTATGACGTCGTCATGTTTTCTTCGTTTATTCTGAATGGTGTGGTCCTCGGCTATCTGAGCCTTTTTATCGTGCATTGGGAGCTGGCGCGTCGGCTTAGTGCGCGTTCGGCGTTCCTTATTGTGGAGTTTGTTCTGCTGCTTTGTAGTTTTGCTATTTATGTCGGCCGGGAACTGCGATGGAACACGTGGGATATCGTTGCTAACCCGTCATCGCTGTTATTTGATGTTTCGGATAGGGTTATCAACCCGAAGGAGCATCCCCAGGCATTTACGACAACGGCTAGCTTTTTTGTTCTGCTTAGCAGCATGTACATTATTCTGTGGTATGTGGCGAGAGTGGCGCGCTCACAGCGTTCGACGCAGTAGCAATACTTCCGATATGCGAACGTTTTCTCGGTTTTCTCGGCTTCTTTGCCAGAGGAGGAACTTTTTTCGTGACTGCTTGCAGATTCCGGACCTCTGTTGTGGTGGCCGGGTCACGATTTTCAATTACTAGCCTCCCATCATCGTTGATGCCAACCGCGGCGTGACTGGCCGCAACCGTTTCCGGGGGTGCAAAAGGGCCTTCCTGCCCAATAGCTTCTTCCTGCCCGATTCCGAACATCTCGCCTGGCCGCAAGCGGTGGATGCTGCCTACGCCAAAATGACCGCTAGGCCGCTCTGTCCAGCGTACGGCCACAAAGTTGCCCTTTTCGCCGCTGGACTTAACGTGCCAGGGGCAGTCACTTACATCAGTAATGTCGATGTATTCGAAGTACTCGCCGTCGCCAACGGTAATCCTGACTGACGGCTTGCCAGTGGAAAATACGAGCTCGTCTTTCTCGTTGGGGATCTTGAGAACGGTCGGGGATCCAGCGCCGTATCCGTCGATGATTATCGTTTGGTTAGGCTCCAGCTCTTGGCACGCCGGCGCGACAGGAACTTCCAGCACATTTGGAAGAGGCGCTCCAGCCTCATGCTGCTCGGACATAATAGGATACATTACCATAAAGAGATAACTACGTCAAAGTATCTCGACTCTATATGGGCATGAAAACAGAGGTAACTTCTGGTATAATCCCAGACATGAACGATATTACAGCAACGCTTGCCAAGATTATTCAGGACGTATTCAATGTTGAGGTCGAGCCTGACCTGACGCGTCCGGAAGAGCGTTTTGGCGACTATGCCACGAATGTCGCAATGCAGCTGGCCGGGCGCCTAAAGCGCAATCCGCGCGAAGTTGCCGGGGAGTTGGCAGACGCGCTGCGTAGCCAGCTAAGCAACCAAGTAAAACGGGTGGACATAGCCGGGCCAGGTTTTATTAATCTGACGCTGAGCGATGAGTTTTTGGGCCAGATGGCCGCTGACGCACCATCCACCAAGCCCGATACCTACAAAAACCAAGTCGTGGTCGCCGAATATTCAGACCCGAATCCCTTTAAAGTGCTGCACGCCGGACATTTGTACACCAGTATCGTCGGCCATGCCATTGGTAGCTTGCTCGAGGTAGCAGGGGCAGAGGTGCACCGCGTCAATTTTGGCGGTGATGTTGGGCGTCATGTCGGCCAAACTATGTGGGCTATGCTGCGCGAGCTGGGCGGTGAACATCCTGAAAAGTTGGCAGATATCCCTGAAGCAGAACGCCCGACCTGGCTGGCCGGACTGTATGTTGCGGGCACGAGCGCCTTCGAGGAAGACGAGACCGCCAGGGCCGAGATTCTCGCACTGAATAAACGCGTGTACCAGCTGCACGAGACCGGCGATCACGATTCGCCATTCGCACAAATGTACTGGACGACCCGTCAGTGGAGCTACGACGCGTTCGACGCGTTTTACCAGCGCATCGGTACGCCATTTGAGCGATATTATCCAGAGAGTGAAACCGCGCCCATCGGTATAAAAGCGGTGCGCGAGCATCTGGAAAAAGGTGTATACGAAGAAAGCGACGGGGCAATCGTCTTTCGGGGTGAGCCTTATGGGTTGCACACGCGGGTGTTCATTAATTCAGAGGGAATCCCTACCTACGAGACCAAGGACGTCGGCCTGATTATGCTGAAAAAGCGGGACTATAATTTTGACCGCTCAGTCATGATTACTGGCAATGAGCAGGAGCAGTACATGGCTGTTGTACTCAAAAGCATCGAGCAATTCGCACCCGAATTAACCCGGGCAACGATGCATCTGACCCACGGCCTGGTCAAAATGAAGGGTGGGGTTAAAATGAGTTCGCGCAAAGGGAATATCTTGCGTGCCACCGACGTGCTGGACGCTGCCGAATCTGCCAGTACTAAGGCCAATGGCCGGCACGACGAACAGACATCGCTCGGCGCTGTAAAATACGCCTTCCTACGGCAACGCACCGGCGGCGATATCATCTATGATCCAGAAGAATCCGTAAGCCTGGAAGGGAATTCCGGCCCGTATCTGCAATACGCCCATGCGCGCGCCCGGAGCATTTTGGCTAAAACCGAAAATCCGGCTGCCGCTACGCTTGGCGATTTGCAGCCTGGCGAGCGCACCCTGGCGCGAAAAATCAGCGAATACCCCGAGATTATCCAAAAGGCCGTGGACGAGCTGATGCCGCACCACGTGTGCACCTATTTGTACGAGCTTGCCCAGGCGTTTAACCGTTTTTACGAGCATAACCGCGTCGTTGGCGATGAGCGGGAAGCCACACGGCTGCACCTTGTTATCCTGTATGCTGATGTCCTAAAAGACGGGCTTGGCCTGCTGGGTATTGCCGCCCCCGACCGAATGTAGCGCCGCAGATGCTATAATGTACCGAAAGGGTGGAGTAGGAGCTAACTATGGCAGCTAAAAAGTCTGCATCTAAGAAATCATCCAATAGTAAAGAGACGGCAAAATCCAAGACAAATGCCGTAAAGATGACGAAATCAGCAGCGGTCAAACAAGCCGGCACTTCCCGGTCAGAAGCTTCTAAGGCAGTACAGGCGGCTGCTACCGAAGCGGCACGCGCCGACAAGGCAGAGAGCAAGATCAAACGCCTCGAAAACCAGGTCGACAGACTGAAAGCATTGGACAAAGTTGGTGTACACAAGCAGTTCGGCGGCTTCATGAACTTTTTGCGTGAACAAAGTGTGGTGGGCCTAGCTATCGGTCTTGTGCTTGGTACTCAGGCTAAGGTGTTAGTCGACCAACTGATCGCCAGCTTTATAAACCCGGTCGTCGGCTTGCTGCTCCCCGGACAAGGCACTTTGAAAGAAAAAGTGTTCACGGTGCACTGGGGCGGCAAAACGGCCGAGTTCGGCTGGGGCGCATTTGTGCTCAGCCTACTCACCTTCGTAATTGTGGCGGCAGTCGTGTACTACGTCTTCAAGGGCCTAAAGCTCGACAAACTCGATAAAAAGAAAGACGACTAACGTGAAGTTATCTGACGAGGAGTGGCGTCAGAAACTCACGCCCGAGCAGTACCACGTGCTGCGCGAAAAAGGGACGGAGTTGCCAGGCAGCGGCAAGTTGCTGTACAACAAAGAATCCGGCATGTATGTGTGCGCTGCTTGCGGCACGCCGCTGTTTAAAAGTGACGCCAAGTATGATTCAACGATGCCTGGCCTGGTCGGCTGGCCCAGCTTCACCGAAGCAGTGGACAAAGACGCCATCGTGCTAAAAGACGACAACAGCCTGGGTATGCACCGCACCGAAGTAGTGTGTAGCACTTGCGGTAGTCATCTGGGGCACTTATTTGAAGATACAAGCTCGCCGAACGGCCAGCATTTTTGTATCAATTCGGCTGCCCTGGAGTTTCTGCCCGGGAATAAAGCGCAGAATCAGGGCCGGAACTAAGCTCCTGGCTCGTATGGCGTCGAATTCCTAAGCAGGTGACTGAGCACCCGCATGGCCAGGTTTGGGCTATGTACCATGCGGACGCCGCCAAGAGCCGCAATAATAAGCTTATTCTGGGCAAAGACGTATTTCCAGGCTTGGGACACGCCGTCCCGGTTTAGCTCCGGAGCTGTCATTGACAATCCGTCGCTTCCATCGAAAGTCAGCGTGGCATTGCCGTATGCGCCCATACCTACGCCATGTTCGACCCGGGTGCCATCAGAAAGTACTGCTGGCAATACGAGCACGGCATAGCGGGCCTGGCGAGCGCTTTTTGCCTCGGTCGCCGGCAGCCGTCGTCGGGCTACCCGCACTCCGTCTTCATCGTTCCAGTAATGGCTCCACGCAAGGCCGATGTCCAGGAGCAGACGTGAGCGCTCTTCGCCTAACTCTTCGAAAATCGGTATCTCCTGATCGGATCTGTCCCGCTTAGGTTCGCCCTGCGACTCACCGCCGCCCTTGGGTAACTCAACCCCCAGTTCTTCGGCCGTGGCCCGCGGCACGAGTTCCCAGTCCACGTATTCCTGCGGTACGATAGAGCCTGACGATATCTGTTGGGCAAGAGCTTCAGGAGTGGAGCCGTACTTCGGGAACAGCTCATCGTGCATATACTTGGCCACCCGTACTTCATCAAGGACGTCGTTACTATGTACGGAAGGTGATACCAGCTTCTTGAGGAGAAGAGACGCAGACGACCGCAGGTACTTTTCTTCTAAGAAGGCGGCGGTAAGTTGTGAAGTCTCCGGAGTTCGTACCCCAAGGCGAATAAGTGCCTCCCTGTCTTTGCCTGCCTCAGAGAGCGTCTTGTCCATTGTGGCCATCTGAGGGTCGCTGTACGGAACGTTCGCGCGGTTGCGGAGCGCCAAAGCTGCGCAGCGGTACACTTTTTCGTACGGCGTCTCTTTTTGGCGCTTCCTAAGCGGTTTTTTGAAGTCCAGGATATTCCCGGCAGACAGGTTAGCGGAAGGCGTCTCGGGCTTGACCAGTGCGCCAATCAGGGCAATCCTGCAAAGGCTTTGTATACTGTTCGGTAGTTCATCTTGGGCGGCCTCACGCTCCAATATTTGAAGCGCTTGAGGCCATAGCTTGCTTTCCGGCATTTTTTTCTGGGGATCTAGCTCGCCGCGTAGCTCAAGTAAACGCTCCACCGATGCATTAAGGTGGTGGATTGTCGCAAAAGCTGAAGATGTTATATCATCTATCTTATCAACGAAGCGCGCTTGCGTATCCAGAAAAGCACCAAAGGAGACATCCCGCTTAGCCATGTCTGTAACGATGTCAGCCATCCTATCCTCGTCTGGCAAAAGGGTGAAATCTACGTATTCGGCCATAAGTAACAAACTATACCATGATTCTTGATCTCCGCCCGAGATATTTCCAACATTGCCGTCGGACGGACGGACGGATATAATGCCCCCATATGATTGACAAGCACGCACTGCCGACTAAACTGCTGTGGGTAGACCTGGAGATGACCGGCCTGGACACCGACAAAGATGTTATCCTCGAGATCGCCCTTGAAGTTACCGACTTCAACTTCAAGACACTTGCCAGCTATGAGGCGAGGGTGCAGCACCCCAGGGAGCTGGTCGTAGAGCGTATGCGTAAAAACGTCTGGTGGAAGGATTTCCCTGACAACCGCGATGACTTTGTAAACAAGCTGGACCAAGGCAAGCCCTTGCACCAGGTGGAAAGTGAGCTTATCGAGCTGCTAAAGGCTGAGTTCGGCAATGAGCCGGCAATTCTGGCTGGCAACTCCATCCATAACGACCGTAATTTTATCAAAAGATGGTGGCCCGAGTTCGACATGAAGCTGCACTACCGTATGCTGGATGTCAGCGCGCTCAAGGTATTTATGCAAGGGAAATATGGTGTGGAGTTCGAGAAAAAGGAAGTCCACCGCGCCTTTGATGACATCCAGGCGTCAATCGCCGAGCTTCAGTATTATCTTGAGTGGCTGCAAAAGCCAGAGGACTAAGAAGTGTCAGGCAAGATAAAAGCAGTTGTGTTTGATTCTGACGGCACACTATTGGATAGCTTTGCCGCGATAGTAGATGCCTACGCCTATGTTGCGCAGCACCTTGGCCGCCCCGCGCCAACGGCAGAAGAAGTGCGCGCACAATTGTCGCAGGCGTATCCGCTGTACCAGATTCTGAAAACATTCTTTCCTGGCGAGGATATGAAGCGTATGCTTCACCTGAATACAAAATACTGGGAATTATCTGATAGCGCCGGTCAGAAGTTTGAAGGAGCCGAAGCGCTTATTGCTACGCTTCACGCGCAGGGGATTAAACTGGCGATCCTTACCGGCGGTAATTCGGCCGTGCGCGGGGTGTATCAAAAACATAAGCTTGACCACTACTTCAATAGCTTTGTTCACTGCGACCGCGTAGCTCGCTCCAAGCCTGACCCCGAGGGATTCCTGCTGGCTACCGAAGAATGCGGCGTGCTGCCCGGCGAGACGGTGATGGTTGGCGACAGCCCATCGGATTTGTTCGCGGGCAAAAACGGCGGGGCGGCGTGCATCATAGGTGTTACACATGGTAACGGCAGCCGTCAAAGCCTGGAAGCGACCGATCCGGACTATCTGGTGGATTCATTGTTGGAGCTACAAGCGTTGCTTCAGAGAATCATTCAGGCTTAGCATCTTTACAAAACAGAGGTGCGGCTGTATAATTAAATCTTTCTGAAATTTTGAAGAAAGTAACAGTATGAAAGCCGTAATATTTGATCTGGACGGCACGCTTTTGGACGTGCGCGCAGGTCTGCTGTGGCAGTTCCAGCAACTGGTTCGCCAGTACGATAACGAAGAGATAACCGCGGAAGCCATCGCTGCCATGGCGCATGGCACGACCGAACAGCTTGTCCGCGCGCTTGTTAAAAACACCGAAGTTCCTTTTGATGAGATATGCAAGCGGCACGCCGAGCTGCGGCTAGAGTCATACGACCGTTTTCTTAAGCTGTACCAGGGCGTTGACGAGTTGTTGCCCACCCTAAAGCGCATGGGCCTGGACGTTGCCGCATTGACCGCTGGGAACAAGATGACGGTCGACTGCCTGGAGCGGCTCGGCATCCACCACCACTTCGATGTGGTTATTGACGCTAGCCACGTTACACGCACCAAGCCTGACCCCGAAGGCTTGCAACTAATCCTGCAAAAGCTGGGACATGAACCCCGTGACGTGGTCATGGTAGGCGATACGGTAGCGGATATTACCGTCGGACAGCGTGCGGGCGTGGGCAAAACGGTGGGAGTATCACATGGTTTTGGTCTGACCGAGGCGCTTCAGGCCGCCGGAGCCGACCATATCATTAACGATATCCCCTCGCTCCTTGATGTGATAGAGTAAGCTGATGCTGCCAGAGAGGCTCGCAGCGCCCGGGATACATCTTGGCCGGCTCCCGTATCCGGGACCCATTGGGCCCAGAGCCAGAGAAAGTGCCACCTTCTGACATGAGTAACATTATACAATTTTTACATGTATACGTCTTTTACATGTACACGTCAACAGAGTAGGTGCTTGTGCCACCCTTGACTAGGGAATCATATGATAGAGTAGAAGCAATGACTCACAAAGAAGTTGAAACGTATTTACTGAGTATGCCCGGTGCACGACTCGATTATCCTTTTGGGGAAGGCGTTGCCGTATACAAGACCAAGGACGACAAAATGTTCGCCCTCGTCGCAGAAAAGAGCAATCCGGTGCGGCTAAGCCTAAAATGCGACCCGCTGCTTGCGACTACTCTGCGGGAGCGTTACGAAAGCGTGATGCCCGGCTACCACCTCAATAAAAAGCACTGGAACACGCTGGTTTTAACCGGTCAGTTAAACTGGGACGAAGTGCAGGATCTAATCCGGCACTCGTATAACCTGGTTACGGGACAAGCGAGCTAGGTGCCGAGGAGTCACTTTCATCGTGATATTCTTGGTCTTGAAGCTAGATTACTGCGCGGCTTCAATCCCGTCCTGAGTGTATGGGACTTGGGCAATGAGCAGCTGTGTCTGCTCATAAAAAGAACTCATAAGGTCGCGGTCTTTATCGTTTGAGGCCAGATCAAACAAGGTCTTTACTTCGTTGGCATAGCTGGTAAGTTCGCCCTCGATCAGCTTAGTGAACGCCGGGTCGTAGGTGCTGGTCTGTTTGGCGCTTTTGAGCTGCTGGTCGCTGGTCGCTTTTTGCTTGAGCGCTAGCTCTTTCTTGCCCACTTTTCCAAGGGTAGAAGTGGTCTTCTTCTGCTGTGTGGTCATTGTATACTGGACAGTCGTAGCCAAATTTTTGGTAACTTGCTGGCGTGCATCTTTGCTTCCTTGCGCGGAAATACGGATCAATTCGTTTTGGGTTTGGGCAAGGCCCATTAACTCTGACTTGCCGATCTTCTTTGGCGCAAGGGCATTGAGCAAAAGGGTTACAAGTAGCATCAGCAGCAGCGCGCCGCCCACGATAAAGACGAGTGTAAATACCAGTTTGTTTTTTCCGAATCCAAGACGGCGTTTGGGCTTGTTGGCATCGGGGTTGAGAATAAATTCGTAAGGGTTGCCCTGAGGCGGCTGCGGGCCACCCTGATTCTGCTGATACGGATCCATGCGTGTATTTAACCACAACGCCGCTTACGTTTCCATTCGGATCAACATAGATATGGGCGGCGATTACCGGCCGGACTTTACCCGCGCGCAAACAGAGCTTGTTCTCGCTAACGTCAGGGGGTAGCATCGGGGAAACGATCCGCTTACCTCTATAGCGTGTGGACACTTGCTCTACGGCGCAATCAAACATCGCCATGCCTGGGAGGATAAAAGGGCCCACCTCAGCGATGCCCACACGCAGCATATCCCCATCGCTTCCCATAGACGTAGAACCGACTACATCATCGGCATCAAGCGTGCCGGGTTTATCTACTGCAAAATCTTCAAGAAGATCGCAGCCTTTGAGCAGTCTGGGGTCTACATGGAACGCTGCTGCTTCAAGTTGCGCCGCCTGCCAGAGCGCGGCTTTGTCGGTGTTGTGGGTTATGTTCGTCCAATCGGTAAAGCTGTATTCTATCGAATTGCCGTCCTCTGTGCAACAGAGGTGTTTTGGCGTACAATAGAAGTAGATGGATGCGGTCGAGGAAATTAAGCAGCGGTTAAGTATCGAGGACGTCGTAAGTGAGTATGTCGAGCTGAAACGAGCTGGTCGCAACTGGAAGGGCCTGAGTCCGTTCAGCAGTGAGCGCACGCCCAGTTTTATGGTCAGCCCGGAAAAACAAATCTGGCACGATTTTAGTTCGGGCAAGGGCGGCAGTATGTTCGGCTTTGTTATGGAGATGGAAGGTGTGGACTTTAGGGGCGCGCTGGAAATCCTGGCGCGCAAAGCCGGGATCGACCTTGACCAGTTCCGCGGCAGCGCCGCCAGCGGACGCGGCAAAGAAAAAGAACGGCTGTACGAGGCTATGGAGCAGGCAACGCGGTTTTATCAAGCTCAATTGAAAGACAATAAGGCAGCGCTGAACTACCTGAAAAGCCGGCAGCTGACCGGAAAAACAATCATCGAGTGGCGCATCGGCTACAGCCCCAACAACGGCACGGCACTCGTGGACTTTTTGAAATCGAAGAAATTCACCGAGCACGAGATTAAATCGGCAGGGCTAAGCGCCCAGCGATACCGTGGCCTGGGCGACATGTTCCGCGGCCGCCTGATGATCCCACTCGCCGATCCCCAGGGCCGGATAATCGGTTTTACCGCGCGGCTACTCGAAGATAACCCTAACGCGCCAAAGTATATCAACACACCGCAGACGTTGCTGTACGACAAAAGCCGTCATGTGTTTGGGCTGCATCTGGCAAAGGAAACGATTCGCCGCAGCAAGTTCGTGGTGGTTGCCGAGGGGAATTTGGACGTTGTAAGCAGCTATCAGGCTGGAGTGCGACAAGTGGTGGCAACCGCTGGAACGGCGCTAACCGAAGCCCACCTCAAGGCCTTAAGCCGTTTCACCGGCGATATCCGTCTTAGCTTTGATGCCGACAAGGCTGGCCTGGCCGCGACCGAACGTGCTATTCCAATCGCCAGCAAAGTCGACGTTTCGCTCAGCGTTATTACGATTCCAAGCGGGAAAGATCCGGACGAGCTCATCAAGCACGATCCGGCTGCCTGGGAGCAGGCGATTGCCAAAAACGAATACGCACTCGATTGGCTCATCAAGCGCTACACTGCCGAACTCGACATTACGACGGCTAAGGGCAAGAAAGAACTCAGTGACATAGTGCTGGCTGTAGTGCGCCGCCTGGGCGACCGCGTCGAGCAGGAACACTACATTGAACACATTTCCGCACTACTGCATGTGAGCCGCGAGGCGCTGACTGCCAAGCTGCATCAAAAAGAGGTTGCCGAAAAGCCCCGGCTCAGAAAACCAGCTGCTACCCCTGTAATTCCAGACAAATTCACCACTGATCATTTGCGCGTCCAGAACCACTTTCTGAGCCTAGCGCTTATGCAGCCCAAGCTCCGCCCCATGCTAAAGCCGATAACCACCGACATGCTGATGGGCAAAGAACCCCGCGCGTTGCTTACGTTCTTGCAGCACAATTCCGACTTTGATGGTTCGCCCGCCCAGGCGGCAGAATTGAAGCCCATCGCAGAATATGTTAAAATTCTATCATTACATTACGAAGAGCTTTATGAGAACGTCGAAGGTGAAGAGCTTCAATACGAAGCAGCCCGACTCCAGACAAAGCTGATTGATCAATACGTCAAAATGCAAAAACAACGCCTGAGCGCCGAACTGCAAGCAGCCAGCGAGGCAGAAACAGAAAAAATCCTCGAACAAGTCAAACAATTAGACACTTTATTAAAAACCCGATAACGGAGGTGCGTAGCGTATGCCAGCAGCCAAAAAACCTACTGAAAAAGCTAAAAACAACAAAGACGAAGAGCCGGTCGTAGATTTGCAGCAAGCAAAAAAAGATCTGTTCGCCAAGGCGAAAAAGGCCGGGAGCATCGACCAAAAGGATATTAACGCGGCGATTGCCGACACGCCCGACAATGCCGAAATCCTCGACAGCCTGTACACCGAACTGGCCGATGCTGGCCTGCAAATTACCGCAGCTGCCGTTGGCGGGGGCGATGACCCATCCACAACCATAGACGATGAGTGGACAGCCGATGATGGCGAAGAGGTTATAACCGAAGACCAGCACTACCTCGATGACATCGCTGACGACTCGGTCCGTTTGTATCTGCGCGAAATTGGTAAGATTCCGCTTTTGTCCGCAGAAGAAGAGCTTAATTTGGCGCACCGCGTTGTTGCGGGCGACAAAGATGCCAAAGACAAGATGGCCGAAGCCAACATGCGTCTGGTCGTTTCGATCGCCAAGCGCTATGTCGGCCGCGGACTGGACCTGCTCGACCTGATCCAGGAGGGCAACACCGGCTTGCTGCGCGCTGTCGAAAAGTTCGACCCTGATAAGGGCTTCAAGTTTTCGACCTACGCGACGTGGTGGATTCGCCAGGCCATTACCCGCGCCATCGCCGACCAGGCGCGCACTATCCGTATTCCGGTGCACATGGTGGAGACGATTAATAAATTACTGCGCACCCAAAGGCGTCTGACCCAGGAACTCAACCGGGAGCCGACCAACGAAGAAATTGCTGCGGCAATGGAAATTGAGGTCGACAAAGTCGAACACATCATGAAGATTAAGCAGGATATTTCGTCTCTCGACGCATCGATTCGTGACGACGAAGAAGAATCCGTGCTCGCCGACTTCATCGAAGACGAAGATACTATCAGCCCCGAAGAATCCGCCACCAACCAGCTACTAAAAGAGCAGGTAAAAGGTATGCTCGGCGCACTGACTGACCGCGAACAAAAAATCCTGAAACTCCGTTTTGGTCTGGAAGATGGTAAGCAGCACACGCTGGAAGAAGTCGGCCAGGAATTCAGCGTGACCCGCGAGCGCATCCGCCAGATTGAGGCCAAGGCACTCGCCAAACTTCGCAAACACAAGGACGCGAAGAAGCTGCACGATTACATTAAGTAGAAGCTTGAAAATATGAGTTCTTACCCCAAGGTAGAGTGCGGATCATCCGACTGCTGCCTCGCCAATGTACAAGCCGACCCCGTCTCGCCCTTGGATATGGCCAACTATATCCTGGAACTGGCAGTTAGGGATTTGGGATATTCCAGGGGGTACCTTAAGGCCATTGTTTATGACGTCAACGCTATCCCCTGCAAAAACCTGGGCCAGGGGTTTTGTCGCCGCTATGTCGCTATAGATGACGCGCTTGCCGAACTTGGCGTCTACGATAATCTAGTAGACTATCCGCTCGTTCCGAGGATCGATCAAGGATCAGAAGTAGCTGACCAACCGGCAATGTTGCCTGCAGACGGCTTGTACGAATAGCCTGCACAAAGCGGGTAGATGGACAAGATGCCTACTTTGTTAAGAGGCTCGTCCCTGATAGAATACGAGTATGAAAATAGTTGGAATCAGTGGTATGCCGCGCTCTGGCAAGGACGTGCTGGCGGATCTGCTTATTGATAAGGGTTGGTTTGGAATCTCATTCGGTGATGTAGTGCGCGGCTTTGCGCGCGAGCGGCATAGCGATAAGCCCGATCCTATCTCTATCGCCAACATGACAGAAACCTCTAACTGGTTGCGCGAAACGCGCGGCGCCGATATTATTTTGCAAGAAGCACTGCGGCAATACGAGGATGCTTCCAAAAATAAGACATACGAAGGCCTGGTACTGTATAGCGTGCGTGCACCGGTAGAGGCGGATTGGATTCTTGAGCACGGCGGCGAGTTGGTCTGGGTGGATGCTCGCGACGAAGTCCGCTACCGGCGCAATACGGCACATCAGCGTGAGGGCGAAGCGGTTATCAGCCTTGAAGAATTTAAGCGCCAAGAGGCTTTGCAGTGGCAGCCTCAGCCAGGTATACCGGCAGAAGTCCAAATGGACATGGCATATGTTAAGTCCAAAGCTACCATTGTTGTTGACAACAGCGAGGGCAATCTGGAAGAGTTTAAAGCTAACGCGCTCAAGGCCCTCGGGCTTTAGAATGTCTGACAAAAGCAAGGCGGGCGATTTTACGGGTCAGCTGGCGCAGTACCGCCAACTGGTTGGTACCGACATAGCCACCTACGCTGACCATGTCCGGACATTTACCCAGCAGCAGTACGGCGATTATGGGACGGCTGTAACCGGCGCATTTTTGGATATGCTGGAGCGCGGCGGCAAGCGCTTGCGCGGGGCGCTGGTGATGGCCGGTTACGAAATGCTCGGCGGTCGCGACCAGACTATGATCGCGCGCGCCGCTACCGCGATCGAGATGGTGCATACCTATTGGCTGGTCATCGACGACATTCAGGACCGGTCACCGCTTCGGCGCGGCAAGCCGACCGTCCACAAAATGCTCGCCGAGTACCTTAGGGAGCGACACGCCAAGGGTGATGTAGAGCATGGCGGGGTCAGCTTGGCTTTGAACGCCGCAGTGGCTGGCGGCCACGCCGCACAAATGCTCATCGCCGGTCTTAGCGTCGATGCCGAACTGCGCAGCAAAGCCATGGGAATCGTCAGCCAAGCCGCGATGGTCACCGGCTACGGCCAAACCTACGACATTATGAATGAACTGTCCGACGATGTGCCACTTGGAGACATCGAACGTACACTGGAATGGAAAACCTCTTTTTATACCTTTTTGAACCCGCTGTGCGTCGGCATGGTACTGGCTGGCGCTGGCTGCGAAGACACCGATGCCATCCGCGAATACGCCTTGCCGGCGGGCAAAGCCTTTCAGATTACCGACGACATTATGGGGATTTTCGGGCAGGACGAAGTAACCGGCAAAAGTTCTATGGACGATTTGCGCGAAGGCAAGCAGACATTGCTAACATACCATGCATTAACGAATGCCTCTCTGTCCGACAAAAAGTTCCTGCGTAGCTGCCTCGGCGACCCGAAGCTTTCGTCCAAAGATGCCGAGCGGTGCCGCCAGATTATTGAAGACAGCGGCGCGCTGGAATTCGCCCGCCGCGAAGCCGAAAAGCATACCCGCGAAGCGCTCCGCGCGCTTGATCATGCCCCCAGCCATTGGGGAGCCGGACAGACTTCCTTCTTGCGGGAGCTTGCCAAAAGCTTGCCAACAAGAGTAAAATAGGGCGTTATGAG
>Ga0075367_10000006_pt1 | contig 46123 bp, 44 predicted proteins | sample EndMethybrTD3032_FD_71399 | JGI IMG/M metagenome (GOLD analysis project Ga0075367, IMG submission 71399) | Populus endosphere microbial communities from Tennessee, USA - Endosphere MetaG P. TD hybrid TD303-2 | ecosystem: Host-associated > Plants > Roots > Endosphere | place: USA: Tennessee... | reverse complement strand
GTACAAGCCTGTCGCCGACCTTGCCGGCGGCCATGCCCGTGACCATCGTCGGCACGGTCACCGGCAGCACGACAGGCACGGTGGTGCCGGCGCCTATACTCGGCAGTTCTACTCCGGGAAGCTCGTGCACGTCGGCACCCGGAAGCACGCTGACCAATGCTGCTGCTCTGCCGGCCTCGACGCCTGATATCCCGCCAAGCCCTGCCCCCGGCACCATTCAGCCGGCGGTGATCGATGCCGACACGGCCAGCACCAGCATCAGCCCCGCGCCGAGCGTGATGCCCACCCCGAACACGAGCGCATGTCCCGAAAGCATTTCGATGGACCTCGCCAATCCGAACCCGGCCAGTCCCGTCACCAGCGGCATTGTTGCGACGGCGGGCGCATCCCCGGCTGCGGGCTGCTAAGCGCAATTCTTGCAATCCTCGACAACTCGTTGACTGAACCCAGTGGTCAGGCTCACTGGCGCGATCCGGGACGTTTCGCCGGCCGGGTCGGGCGCGGCTCGAACATGAACATGTAGAGGAGGGCAGGAGACGCTCGCATCGACGGTGACTTCGAAGCCGGCCTATGCCGCCGCGCCTCCTTGGTCGCCCCCTCAACAAATCTGCGGATTATCACCATGATCGCAAATGCCGCCCGGCTGCTCCGCGGGCGCTGCGGTGTAGGCGCCGAAAGGTGTTGCAAACGGAAAGACGCTGGCGTGATGAGCGCGCTCCTTGGTGTGCCGCTGGGTCGTGTAAGTCTCGCGTGCACTGGCGGCCGTCGTGAACATCGCGGTCGCGATCAGTCCCGCCGACAAGATCTTCAATATTGTCATCAACCTTCTCCATTCAAACGCAACGAACGTGTTGCTCCATGAGGAAGGTGCGGATCGATGCAGCGGAGCCGAATGCAAGACTTGCTCACAGGCGCTCAATGAGCGGTGAGCCGCTTACGATTCCTTAATCCGGCAAACCGGGGGCAGCCAAGGCACGCAGCGCCTCGCTGATATTGAATACGGAAGCACTCGCGCCCGATACACCTGGCGGTCAACATTCACGGTTCGTGGAAGCGTGCTCGCGGACTGGAATATGAGGCTGCAATCCAGCATACCGTGCCGTCGATCGGTGCCTCGTCAGGTTTGGCAACGAGCTAGCTCGTCTGCGGCCCGTGGGCAGAAACCCGGCCTCCCTCCGTCAGGCTCAGCATCGGGTTGAGGATCACCTGATCGCCCGGCTTGACGCCATCGTGCACCTCTACCTGCGTGCCGAAATCACGCGCGATCGAGATTTTCCGCATGTGAACAACGCCGTTGTCCACGACCGCGACGTGCAGGCCGTTCTCATCGAAGACAACGGCATCGGCCGGTACGATCATCGACGGCGTCGTACGCGGAATGTGCAGCTCGACGGTACAATAGATGCCCGGCTGAAGTGCGCCATCCGGATTGGGGACGTCGATCTCAGTCAGCAACGTACGACTCCCGGGCTGCAACGCGGTGGCAATCCGCGTGACCGTTCCCGGAAACGCCCGGCCCGGCAGCTCCGGGACCCGGACGACCGCATCGACACCCGGCTGAACTCCGACCGCCTCATCCTGGGGCACAAACACCTGCGTGCGGATGACATTCGCATGCATCAAGGTGAACATGAATGTCGAACCGGCCTGTACGAGGCTGCCATTATCGATACTGCGCTGGGTGATCACGCCGTCGAACGGAGCCACCACGCGTTGATAGGCCTTGTCCTGCTCCAGGACCTTGATCTGGGCTTGCTGAGCCGCGATGTTCGACTTTGCCACGGCCTCGGCCGCCTGCTGTGCGCGCAGTGTCAGACGGTCATTGTCGCCCTGCTGGGCGGTCAGCCATCCCTGCTTGACGAGACCGCTGTCGCGCGCGTTGGTGACCTCGGCGAGTTCACGGCTCGCCTGCGTCTGCTGCAGCGTTCCCTGGGTCTGCGCCAACGTGGCCTGGGCCTGCGCGATCTGGTGGTCCAGCTCGGGCGCGACAATCTCGGCCAGCAACGCTCCTGCCTTCACCCGATCACCGATATCGACGTAGCGCTTTTCGATGTAGCCGCTGGTCCTGGCAAATATGTTGGCAGCTTCGAAAGCTGCCGTCGTCGCCGGCAAGGTGACGTTTATCTTGCTGTCACTGGCGCGGACGGTCGCGACGCGGACTTCCGGCACAAGCGTGCGCGCTTGTTCGGACGTCGCCGCCATCTCGCGCCCGGCCTGATAGTGACGCCAGCCACCCACGGCAAGCCCTCCGGCAAGCAAGAGCAGCGCCGCCGACCCAAATAGGGCAGCTTCGGATCGTCGCTTGCGCCGGTCCTCGGTCCGCAGCAGAGGCTCATTCGCATCATCCCGAAGATCGAGGTTGTGGAGCGTCCGGTCCGGCCGCACATCTATCTCTGTCATGCCTGCGTTTCCTGGAACACGCCATGATGCGGCTTTCCGTCATTGCTCTTACGCAGCATGGCAAACAGATAAGGGACGATGAGCAGGGTCGTCGGCGTTGCAAACAGCAGTCCGCCGATCACAGCGCGCGCGAGTGCTGCGTTCTGCTCCTCGCCGGCACCGCCAATGGCCATCGGGATCATGCCGACCACCATCGCGGCGGCTGTCATCAGCACCGGCCGGATACGGGTGCGCCCGGCGCTCAATGCCGCCTCTAAGGCGGAATGGCCCTTCAGCTGCTGCTCGCGCGCAAACGTAACCAGCAGGATGGAGTTAGCCGATGCGACGCCGACGGACATAATCGCGCCCATCAGCGACGGGACATTGAGCGTGGTCCCGGTGATGAACAGCATGGTAACGATGCCGCACAGAGTCGCGGGCAACGCCAGAATAACCACGAAGGGCTCACCAAAGCTCTGGTAGTTGACGACCATCAGCAGATAGACGAACACGGCCGCGAACACGAGACCGATACCGAGATCCCGGAACGAGTCGTTCATGCTCTGGATCTGGCCCAGGACCTGGATGGAATTGCCGGGCTTGAGTTGCTTTTGAAGATCGGCGGTGACCTTGCCGATATCGGCTGCCACGCCACCGAGATCGCGGCCCTGCACGCTCGCATAGACCTCGTAGACCGGCTGGACGTTGCTCTGGTTGGCGTTGGTCGGCACCGTGTCGCGCTTGAAGGTGGCGATGTTGCTGAGCATGCCGGGCACCGTCTGGCCACTTGCGGCCAGTGACGTGGACACGGGGGTATTGGCCAGCGCGTTCAGCGAGTCGATCTTGTATTCCGGTGTCTGCACGGCGAGATAGTAGGGAATGCCGGAGCTCAGATCGGTCCAGAAATTGGGCGAGACCTGCACCGATGAGCTGAGGCTGACATTGATGTTGGTCGCGACCGTGCTGGCGTTCAATCCGAGCTGGGCGGCACGGGTCCTATCGATATCCGCATAAAACGCCGGACCGTCGATCTCCTGCTGGAGATGGGCATCGACGACACCCGGGATGGCGGCCAGCCGCTTCTGGAGCTCCTTGGCAATCGCCAGATTGTCGGTTCCATAGCCGACGGTTCGAACGTCGATCTGCGCCGGCAGTCCGAAGTTCAGGATCTGCGTGACGATGTCGGCGGCCTGAAAATAGAAGGTGTCCTCCGGGAACGACGCCGGCAAGACCTGACGCAGCTTCTTGATATACTCCGCGGTCGGCTTGTGGCCGTCCCGGAGAGAGACCAGGATGACACCGTCGTTGATGCCGATGGTCGAGCCGTCGGCGAAGGCCAGATTATACGCCCGCGCGGGCAGCCCGATATTGTCGACGATGAGCGAGAGATCCTTCTCGGGAATGACTTCGCGGATCTTGTCCTCGACCTTCTGGAATATGGTTTCCGTGCTCTCGATCCGAGTACCCGCCGGCGCGCGGACATGGAGCTGGATCTGGCCGCCGTCGATCAACGGGAAGAAATCCCTCCCTACGAGGCTCAGCATCACCGCGCCCAGACCGAGCATCAGGACCCCAACAACCGGCACGACGGCGCGGCGTCGAAGCAGAACTCCGAGAAGCCGGGAATAGCCGTCGCGCAGCCGCTCGAAGCTGCGCTCGAAGGCGGCGGACAGGCGCGAAAACAGCCCGGCGGGGACCTCGCCGTGGACATGCCGGCGCTCGCCCTTCAGCAGCAGTCCAATCGTGATCGGCGTCAGCGTTCGCGACAATCCGTAGGATGCAAGCATCGCAAATACGACGGCGAGTCCCAGCGGCGTAAAGAGGTATTTGGCTGGGCCCTCGAGGAACACCACCGACGTGAACACGCAGCTGATGGCAAGGGTGGACACCAATGTGGGCACCGCGATCTCGGCCGCTCCATGCAAGGTCGCATCCGCGAGCGACATCCCCTCCTCTGTCCACAGCCGATGGGTGTTCTCGATCGTGACTGTCGAATCGTCAACCAGGATGCCGACCGCCAGGGCGAGGCCACCCAGCGTCATCGTGTTCAGCGTCTCCCCGAGGAAGTAGAGCACCACAAGCGACGACAGGATCGCCAGCGGGATCGAAATCATCACCACCATGGTCGAACGCCACGAGCCCAGGAACAGGAGGATCATCATGGCGGTCAACCCCGCCGCGATCGCTCCTTCCCGGAGCACACCATTTACCGAATTCGTCACGAAGACCGACTGGTCGAATAGCTCCGTGATCTTGAGGCCGGGAGGCGCGGCAGAGCGAACAGCAGTCAGCGCCTTCTTCACGCCGTTGACGACTGCCAGCGTCGATGCGTTGCCATTCTTGATGATGCTGAGAACGATCGAGCGACGACCGTCCTCGCGGACGATGTTCTGCTGCACCATCGCACCGTCACGCACCTGGGCGACGTCCTTCAGCAGGATGGTGGCGCCGTTCGTGAACTTGACCGGGATCTTGTTGAGATCGTCGATGGTCGCCGGAGTCGCGTTGGTGCGCACCGTGTACTGCATGTCTCCCATCTTCGCGGTGCCGGAGGGCAGCGTAAGATTCTGGGTGTTGACCGCGTTGACGATATCGAGCGGCGTCAAGCCTCGGGACAGCAGCTTGTCGGGATCGATGTCCACCATGATCTGGCGGTACTTTCCGCCGGAGGGCGTAGGCAGCGTGACACCGGGAACGGGCGCAAGCTGCTGCCGGACACGATAGATACCGAAGTCGTAGAGTTGCTGCTCGTTGAGATTGTCCGAATTCAGGCTGAGCTGCAGCACGGGAACGCTTGACGCATTGAACTGCACGACGATCGGCGGCTGGATGCCCGGCGGCATCAACGCGCGAATGGAGTTTGTTGCGGAAACGATCTGCGCGATAGCCAGGTCGAGATTGACGTCGGGCTGGAAATAGATCTTCTGCACCGATATACCGTTGAGGGTCTGGGACTCCATGTTCTTGATGCCATTGACGTTGGCACTGATGGAATACTGGCTATACGTGCTGACGCGCTGCTCCATCTCCGGGGTCGACAGCCCGGTGTACTGCCAGATGACAGTCACGACTGGAATACGTATCTCCGGAAAGATATCCGTCGGCATCGACCACAGCGCGGCACCACCCAGAAACAGGATCAGAGCCGCCACCACGTAGAAGGTGTGCGGAAACCTCAGTGCAAATCGAACGATTCCCATTCGAGACCCCTGCGTGCCCGCTGGTTCAGAACGCTCGACGAGCCATCACGTCGATCGGCCAGCCGCCGCAATCAAGTTGGAATTCAGTCGCTTCAACAGGAAATGACAAAGCCATCGCGCAACTTCACCTTTTGGTCAGGCGTTGCGCAGCCGTGATCGGAACGGCTCCCTGATCACTTCGCGGCGAACCCGTGCAGACCAGAGCACAGGCTCGACGCTCGTACATCTCACGCGACCATTACGTCGCTGCCTGCCCTCGCGCCCTGTATCGTCGCGCGCTTGACCTTGGCGAATGCGGACGTCTCGATCTGCCGCACCCGCTCGCTCGAGATCGACAGTTCGCAACCGAGCTGCTCCAGGGTCAACGGAGGCTCTGCGAGCCGTCTCGCCGCGAACACGCGCCGCTCGCGCTCGGTCAAGACCTCCAGCGCGGCGCGCAGCGCCGTCGACCTGCGGGTTGTCTCGTCGTGCTCCGCGACGATCTCCTCAGCACCCGGGGCATCATCGGCGAGCGTGGCTTCCCATTCCGTCGACTGATCTCCGTCGCCGATGCGAGTATTCAGCGACAGATCACCACTGAGCCGGCTATCCATCTCGGTCACGTCACCGGGGGCCACCTCGAGCTTGTCGGCAATGAGCTGCGCAAGTTCCGGCGTCAGTACCGCCCCATCGCCCGCGTGCTTCCTCATTTCGCCGCGCAGCCTGAAGAAGAGCTTCTTCTGGGCGGCCGTCGTGCCGATCTTGACCAGGGACCATGAGCGCAAGATGTATTCGTGGACGGTCGCCTTGATCCACCACATGGCGTAGCTCGAAAACCGCGCGCCGCGTCCGGGTTCGAAACGAGAGGCTGCAATCACGAGTCCAAGATTGGCTTCCGCGATCAGGTCGGCGATCGGAAGACCGTACCCCTTGTAGCCCCGTGCCACCTTGGCGGCGAGACGAAGATGGCTCGTAATCAGTTCGTCCGTCGCACTTTTGTCGCGCCACTCCTGCCAGCGCTGCGCGAGCTGCTGCTCGCGGCCGCGCTCGAGCAGATCGAAGCGCTTGATGGCTGCGGAATAGGCGAGAATGCCAGCCGATTGCAGAGCTGGCACTCCGGTGACATTGGCGGTGGCCTTTTGAGCCTGCATTGACTGCTCCTACGTTGGGTCCGGCACCTCAACTGTAGGAAGACCATGGATAGGGCGGCCACTAAATTGGACTTAAGAAATCTGAATTCGGGTTTAGCGTCTCGCTCGCCGAACCTTAAAACCGTTTTTAATTGAGCTGATCGCTCCCCCTTGGCATCTTCAGGACAGCAACACGCACGCGTCTGCGTGATACCGATCACATTAACTTGCCCTGGAGTTCGATGTGCCCTTGTTCTCCCGCGGATTCGTGCGCAGACGCGCTATCTCGCTGGCAACCAGCCTGTCGGTCATGGCGACCTCATTCGCGCTCGCGCAGGATCCGAAGCAAGGCTCCGAGGTCCGTACTGTGACGGATCGGGACGAGCAGCAGTTTCTGTTCGATATCGATCTTGCGATGAGCAACATGAACCGCAGCATGTTGATGACGCCGACCGACGACATCGACCGCGACTTCGTCAACGTGATAGTCCCTCATCATCAGGGCACGATCGACATGGCGCGTGCAGAGATCAAGTACGGCCGCAACGACGAACTTCGGCGGCTCGCAAGGAAGATGGTGAGCGAGCAGGATCAGGAAATCTCCTCCCTGCGTCATGCGCTGCCGGCCGCCGCCAATTTGACGCCCTCGACCGGCGCCGAGATTGCCGCGCGCGCGCCGAATTGACGGCATCTCGCCGCATCGTGAAGACCTGACAGCATTTTCATCCAGGAGCGACTCAAGATGTCCGTCCAGACCCACGATCTCCTTCGGCAATTGTTTGCGCATGCTGCCCTAAGCGGAAGCGAGGAAGGACGTCCGGCTCCCATTGAAAGGGGTCGCCTGCCGGCCCTGCCATCTGGCCCCGCCGAGATGGAGTCCAGAGATGAAGTTGTTCAGTCGCTGTTTGAGGCCCTGAAGGTCGCCACGCACAACAATGATCGTCAATGCATGGAAGCGCTTCGGCTCGCGATCGCGGTCAGGAACTTCGGTCTGCGACCTGCCGCGGAGCGACTGACCGGGAATGATCAGGCCTCCGTTCGCGGCCGCCATGTCCAGGGGTTGCAGAAATGGCGGCTCAAACGCGTCGTCGATTACATCGATGCCAGCATGTCGTCGAAGATGACCTCGCGCGATCTGGCTGTGGTCGCGGGGCTCAGCCGCATGCACTTCGCCTCTCAGTTCCGCGCGGCGACAGGCTTGCGCCCGCACGAATTCCTGCTGCAGCGGCGAATTCGGCGAGCCACGGAGCTGATGAAGGACAGCACAATGCCGATCATGGAGATCGCGCTCACAGTTGGTTTTCAGACCCAGGCCCACTTTACGACCGTCTTCAAGCGCTTCACGGGATGCACTCCCCGGAGCTGGCGCGTCGGCAATCATATGCTCCCGCGATCCGAGCTCGAGCAGGCTGCCACAGAGATCCTGTGACAGCCCTTTCTCGATCTTCTGCGGGACGCGAGGCCATCGATGTCGAGCCTCCTTGCCCGTGGGATGGCCGCTTTGCGGTCGAGCAATGCGCTGAAGCGTCGGGCAAGGGCCTTGTGAACGCCGAACCGCTTCTCGAACTCGGGGACATTCACGATCCCCCGGCGATGGGTCCCGGCACCGATCCTTCCGAGGTCATTCCACGCTTCGATCTCGAAAAGCAGGCTCTTTGCCTCGACGCTTTTGACACGCGCCAGCGCGCGTACGCGACTGCCGATCGGCGTGGCCGCCAGATGCCAGATATCGACCGAAATGCCGACGCTGACGTAACCAAGCGGCAGGGCGGCTGCGACCGCGAGGCCGGCGGCCATTTCCATGTGCAGGATCATCATCGGGGTCGCATAGACCTGCGGCATGCCCGGAACGAAATGCCCGACCGTCATGTCGGGGGTGACCACAATCGAACCGGCCGCAGCCATGCCGATGGTGACGCTCGCGCTCGGCTTCATCTGTCTCAACTCCTCGGGTCGCTCTAGACTTGGTGCAGGGACTCGTCCGTGACGTTGGCGCTGGTGCGCTCGATCCGAACCGGGATACCCTTGGAAGACGGCGTGAAGCTAAGGGGATCGTGCGCATAGAGGGGCACCAGCGGATTGGTCTCCGGGTAGTAGGCCGCGCAGCAACCGTTCGGAAACGAGTATCCGACCACGCGGAAGTTGCGCACCCTCCGTTCCAGTCCGTCCGTCGACACGGTCAACAAGTCAATGCGATCGCCGTCCGCAAGTCTGCGCTTCTCCATCTCGAACTGATTGAGGAACACGATGTCGCGCTGGCCATAGACACCCCGGTAGCGATCGGAGAGCGAATAGAGCGTGGTATTGTACTGATCATGGCTCCGAATCGTGCTCAGCCAGAGCGTCTCTGGATCATCGTTATTCGGATCTTCGCCGAGGCCATCGAAGACTAGAAAATTGGCCTTGCCGCTGGGCGTCGCCCAGACGCGCTCGCGCGCGGTCGAGACGAGATGGAAGCCGCCCGGTACGCGAATTCGAGCGTTGTAGGCCTCGAATATCGGCAACACGGCCTCGATAGCCCCACGAATACGATCGTAGTCGCTGACGAAGCCGTCCCAATCGACGACGGAGGACTGCCCGAGAGTCGCCCGGGCCATGCCGGCAACGATCGCGGGCTCGCTCAAAAGGTGCTCGGACGCAGGCTGGTTGCGGCCAGCCGACGCGTGCACCATCGACATGGAGTCCTCCACGGTGATGGACTGCGGCCCGGTTGCCTGGATGTCAATCTCCGTGCGGCCGAGGCAGGGCAGGATCAGGGCATCGCGCCCGTGGACCAGGTGACTTCGGTTGAGTTTGGTCGAGATGTGGACTGTGAGATCCAGTCGTCGGAGCGCGTCTTGCGTAAGCTGCCAATCCGGGATGGCTGCCGCAAAGTTGCCGCCCATCGCGATCAACACCTTGGCGTCACCGCGAATCATCGCTTCAAGTGCCGTGACGACGTTGTGACCGTGCGCACGCGGCGCCTTGAAACCAAAGCGGGATTCCAGCCGGTCGAGAAATTCTCCGGCTGGTGCCTCGGTGATGCCGACCGTACGATCTCCCTGCACGTTCGAATGGCCACGAACCGGGCAGATGCCTGCGCCTTCACGGCCAATGTGGCCGCAAAGAAGAGCGAGATTAGCCAATTGCTGAACGTTCTGGGCGCCGCGCCGATGCTGGGTAATGCCCATGCCGTAGACGACAATCGCGCGCTCGGCTTTCATGTAGGCCTGCGCGGCATATTCGATGTCCTCGCGGCTGAGCCCCGAGTAACGCTCTATATCAGTCCATTGCGTCGCCCTCAGGTCACTTACCAGTTCATCAAGGCCGTGGGTATGGTCATGGATGAAATCCCAGTCCAGAACGGCTGGCTCGCCCCTCGCCCGCGCCGCAGCGTCTTCATCGACCAGAACTTTCATGAGGCCCTTGATCACGGCGACATCGCCGCCGACTCGTACCTGGTAGAGGCGTGAGCTGATCTGAGTTGAGCTCAACGTCGCCATCTCGATCGGGCTCTGCGGGGCCTGAAACCGTACCAGGGCGCGTTCACGGAACGGATTGAACGAGATGATCGAAGCACCGCGCCGGGCCGCGTCGCGCAAATTGGTCATCATGCGCGGGCTGTTGGTGCCGGGGTTCTGGCCAAAGATGAAGATGCAATCTGCCTTGTCGAAATCCTCCAGCAGGACCGTCCCCTTGCCCACGCCGATGGAGTGCGGCAAGCCGACGCTCGTTGCCTCGTGACACATGTTGGAGCAATCGGGGAAATTGTTGGTACCGTATTCCCTCACGAAAAGCTGATATAGAAAGGCGGCTTCGTTCGAGGTGCGGCCGGAAGTGTAGAACTCCGCCATGTTCGGGTCCGGCAGCGCGTTCAGGTGGCGACCGACGATCGAGAACGCTTCGATCCAGCTTATGGGAAGATAGCGGTCCGATCCCCCATCATAAGCCATCGGATGCGTGAGCCGGCCCACCATCTCGAGATCGTAGTCGCTCCAGGTGGACAGCTCCGTTACCGTGTGATCAGCGAAGAACTCAGGCGCGCAACGCTTCGCGGTCGCTTCCCACGCCACGGCCTTCGCACCGTTCTCGCAGAACTCGAATGACGAGGTGTGCTTCGGATCTGGCCAGGCGCAGCCGGGACAGTCGAACCCCTCGGGCTGGTTCATGCACCGGAGCGTGTTCGCCCCCTTGATCGGAATCCGCTGTTCGATCAGGTGCTCGCTGAGGGCCCTGAGCGCACCCCACCCGCCGGCCGGATGATGATAGGGGCGAATTTCTTTTCGTTCCAACATCGCGAGAACCTCTGCAGTACCGATACGAAACAGTTGCGATTTCAACCGCGGGCTTTCTTTCGAAATTGCCGGATTCTGCCAGCGCGGCAGACCGAAGGGTCCGATCTGCAGATGTCGTAGTGCATTTTGGAAAGGCTGACGTCCTCTCTGGATTGGCTCACAACGGCGCTTTCCTAACTCCACGGAGAGAGACCACTATTGACGGCTCCGCAGTGCAATCCGCCTGGAGATACAAACATGATTTCGAGACGAAACCTGCTGGCGGCCTCGGCAATGGGCGCGGCCATGACGGTATCCGCGGCGAAGGCTGGATCCTTCGGCAATCCGGACGAGCCGCCCCAGGGTGCCATCAACGCGAAGGGTCCAGTAATTCTACGCGATCCGGGCCCGCAGAGTGAGGCTCTTGGCAATCAATTTCCTTCCGCGCAATCTCCCCCGGCAACCGATGTCGGCGGCATGCCGACACCGTGGGCCTCCTTCAACAACGCACCGAAGCGAATTCAGAATGGAGGATGGGCGCGACAGGTCACCGTTGCCGATTTTGCCATTTCCAAGGAGATCTCAGGCGTCAACATGCGCCTGACGGCGGGGGGCATCCGCGAGTTGCATTGGCACCAGGCCGCCGAGTGGGCCATCATGACCTACGGCACTTGCCGTGTGACGGTGCTCGATGCGCACGGTCGTCCCTATGTCGCAGACGTCAAGGAGGGCGACCTCTGGTACTTCCCACCGGGAGCACCGCATTCCCTACAGGGCCTGAGCCCGGATGGATGCGAATTCGTCATCTGCTTTGATGACGGGCATGCCGATGAGTTCAACACATTGCTCGTGTCGGACTGGTTTGCCCACACACCGCCCGAGATCCTGGCCAAGAACTTCGGCGTTCCGGCAGACGCATTCGCAAAGATCCCGTTGCACAATCTCTGGATTTTCCAGGGCACCGTGCCCGGCGACCTTGCCGGCGATCGCGCCGCAATTCAGAAGGACGCGCCCATCGCCACGCATCCCTTCATCTTCCCGCTCGGATCATCCCTTCCGTTCAAATCGTCCGATACCGGAAGCATCCAGATCGCCGACAGCAGCAATTTCAAGGTTTCAACAGCAGTGTCGGCCGCGCTGGTCACGGTTCGTCCCGGCGGTATAAGGGAAATGCACTGGCACCCCAATGCGGACGAGTGGCAGTATTATCTCAAGGGCAAGGCTCGCATGACGGTGTTCGACACCGGCCCGAACGCGCTGACGATGGACTTCAATGCCGGCGACATCGGTTATGTCCGGCGCAACCTCGGCCATTATGTCGAGAACGTCGGCGACACCGATCTCCAGTTCGTCGGAGTCTTTCGCGCGCCGCGCTACGAGGAAGTCTCCCTCTCCAACTGGCTCGCGCACACGCCGGCGAAACTCGTGGCGCAGCATCTCAACGTAGATGAGGCAACGATCGCGAGCTGGCCCGAAAACGCGCCGGGCGTCATGCCGACGCGATAAACCAGACGCCTCGCTCGGCCCTACATGCTGGAAGCCGTCGATCAGCAGATCCTGATCGGCTGCTTTCTCATCAGTCGACATTTCACCCGACGGCGGCTGAAGCGCAAAGAGTTATGAGCGGAGCACGCAGACAATGCAATTGTTGTCAAGTCGCCTTCACGTCGTCGAACGATTTGGCGATCTGTCTCAGCGTTTCCGAGAGTGCCGAAAATTCCATTGCGCGTGGATCGCTCTTGCGCCAGGCAAGCCCAACCTTTCGCGAAAAGGTGGTGCCGGGCAGCCGCGAATAGGCAACCGCGTCCCGCTCGGATACGGCAAGGGCGGGCACCAGCGTGCAGCCCTCTCCTGCCGCGACCATGTATTTCAGCGTCTCCAGACTGGTGGCGAGGCGATTGGTCCGGCCTGGAGCAGAGCAGCCGGCGAGCGCCTGCTTGCGCAAGCAATGTCCCTCTTCGAGCAGCAGCCGCTCCTCGGCATCGAGCGCGTCCCACGTCGGGCCACCCCTGCGGGACGCGGGATGCCCCTTCGGGCACGCCAACAGGAACGGTTCGAAAAATATCGCGGTACTTGCCAACGCGGCGTCGGTTTGCGGCAGCGAAAGAAGCACAGCATCGACCTCGCCGTCGATCAGCTTCGGCACGAGCTCACCGGTGAGGCCCTCGCTCAGAACGAGAGCGAGTCCGGAATATTTCTTGCGAAGGGCCGGCAATATCCTTGGGAAGAGATAGGGACCGAGCGTCGAAATTGCGGCGAGCCGCAATACACCTCCGAACGGCTTGTCCGACCGCTGGACGATGGTGAAGAGAAGCCGCGCCTCCGCCAGAACACGACGGGCCTGTTCGACAAAGGACTTGCCTTCGACCGTCACGATGACGCGCCGCGTGGTGCGCTCGAAGATCACCATGCCGAGCAAGGCTTCGAGTTTGCGGACCTGCGCGGACAACGACGGTTGCGCAACGCGACAATGCTCGGCGGCCCGGACGAAACTGCCGTGGTCCGCAATAGCCACAATATATTCGAGATCGCGCAACGACAGACCGCTAAGATTCATCACACGAAGCTCCAGGGCAACATCGCACCAGATAGTCACAAGGCCGACGTCTATCAATCCGCGCGCGCGTCCTCTGGTGAAACGTCGTCCCCCTTGTGCCAGACACGATGGCCAGGATCGACGGACCTTTGGCCAAGACCGACGGGCATCTCTCGTTGCGGCCAAACGCCCAGATTTCTAGTTTTCCGTACGTGGGCATACACATGTGCGGAGAGAAAGATGTACCAACTTCACTACTATCCCAGCAATGCCAACGCAGCGCCCCACATGGTGCTCGAGGAGCTCGGCCAGGCGTACGAGCTTGTACTTGTAGACCGCGCCAAGAATGCCCAAAAATCGGAAGAGTACCTGGCGATCAACCCGAACGGTCGCATTCCCACCTTGGTCGACGGCGAACTCGTGCTGTCCGAAGCGGCGGCGATTGTTCTCCACCTAGTTGACCAGCATCCTGAAGCCAACCTTGCACCCAGGATCGGTAGCCCGGAGCGCGCCAAGTTCTATCGGTGGCTGATCTTCCTGACGAACTCGCTGCAGGAAGAGCTTATGATCTGGCAGTACCCCGATCGCCTGACGGGCACGGAGGCTGCCGCGACTGAGATCGTCAGGGATGGCGCGGAGCGGCGAGCCGGCGCCTATCTGGACGTCATCGAGCAGCATCTGGAAGCGAACGGACCGCTTTTCCTCGGGGACAAGTTGAGCGCGGCCGATTTCTACCTCGTCATGCTCGCCCGCTGGGCGCGCCCGATGTCCAATCCGCCCCGTTCACGGCAGCACATCGCGCGGCTGCTCGACATGGTGACGGCGCTGCCCGCAGTCCGCCGTGCCTATGAACACGAAGGCGTCACTGGTGAAATCTGCTGAACGCAACGACGCCGCGTGGTGATCGCGTCACCCCCATCCAAGTCTTAGAAGGATTCTTCAATGACAACGCAATTCAAAAGCCGCAACATGCCGGAACGGATGAACCTGCCTTTCGTAGGCCTCGCCACCTTTGCCGGTCAGCCTGCCTGCACCGATTGGGATAGGCTCGACGGCGCCGATGTCGCCGTGCTTGGGATACCGATCGATACGGCCTCGAGCTATCGCGTCGGAACACGCTTCGGGCCGCGCGCGATTCGCGAAGCGTCTATGTTCCACGGCTTTGGTCCGGAAGGTGTATTCGATTTCGAGGACGAGGTGACCTATCTCACTGCCGAAGAAGTCAAGATCGTCGACGCCGGCGACAGTGACGTCATCTACGCCGACACCAAGCGCAGCCTGGCGAACGCCGAGCTGGCGGTTCGGGCGCTGCTCGATGCCAAGACGATGCCGTATATCCTTGGCGGCGACCACGCCATCACCAAGGCAACCGTCGCGGCGTATTCGAACGAGAAGCCGATCCACATCGTCCATCTCGACGCGCATTTCGACTTCATCGATCAGCGCAACGGCATCAGCTGGGGCCACGGCAGCCCGATGCGCCGTGCCTCGGAGATGACGCATGTGAAGGGCATCACGACGCTCGGCCCGCACAACATGGCCTCCGTGAGCAAAAAGGACTACGAGGCGGCGAAGGCCTACGGCACGCACGTCGTCTCATTGCGCAAGTTCCGCTCGATCGGCGCGGCTGCAGCTCTCTCCCACATTCCGGATGGCGAGCGGGTCTACGTCTCAATCGACATCGACAGCTTCGATCCGTCGATCGCGCCGGGAACCGCAACGATCAGCCATGGCGGTTTTACCTATTACGAAGCCAAGGATCTTCTCCAGGAGATCGCATGGCGCTTCGAGGTGGTCGGCGCCGACTTCGTCGAGGTCTCGCCGCCCTACGACCCGTCGGGAATCACGTCGCTGCTCGCGGCCCGGGTCAGTCTCGATTTCATCGGCTCGATCTTCCACGAACGCGCCAAGCGGCGCGGCTGACGATCTGAACGCGTCGTCGTGCAAACAGGCAATCGGAGTCGGGGCAGCTTGGTTACTTGAGGGCGGCCGCCTGGAGCGAACGCCATCGACTCACGATCCCCGGATTGTGAGGAACAGCCTCACAATCCGATAGCATTCTTGTCATTCTCCTATTGATCCGAGGGTGACAAGGTTTCCTCACAACACCAATGCAGGATAACTCCAATGAACGACAAGGCTCAAAGACCGTATCTGACGCACGCATCCGGCGCGCCCGTCACGGATAACGTCAATATCCAAACGGCCGGGCCGCGCGGACCGGCGTTGCTGCAAGACGTCTGGCTGATCGAAAAGCTCGCGCATTTCGACCGGGAAGTCATTCCTGAACGGCGAATGCACGCCAAGGGTTCGGGCGCTCACGGCACGTTCACGGTCACCCACGACATCACCCGCTATACCAAGGCCAAGATCTTTTCCGAGATCGGCAAGCGGACGCCGATGTTTGCGCGGTTCTCGACGGTCGCCGGCGAGCGCGGCGCGGCAGACGCCGAGCGTGACATCCGTGGGTTCTCGCTCAAATTCTATACCGAAGAAGGCAACTGGGACATGGTCGGCAATAACACGCCGGTCTTCTTCTTTCGCGATCCGTTGCGCTTTCCTGATCTGAACCACGCCATCAAGCGCGATCCCTATACGGGCATGCGGAGTGCTGACAACAACTGGGATTTCTGGACGCTGCTTCCCGAGGCGCTACACCAAGTCACCGTCGTGATGAGTGAGCGCGGCATCCCGAAGAGCTACCGCCACATGCACGGCTTCAGCAGTCATACCTACAGCCTGCTCAACGCTAACAACGAGCGCGTCTGGGTCAAGTTTCATTTTCGTACCCAGCAGGGCATTCAGAACCTGACCGACGCAGAGGCCGAGGCCCTGGTGGGCAAGGATCGCGAAAGCCATCAGCGCGATCTTTTCGGCAGCATCGAGCGAGGCGAGTTTCCGCGCTGGACTCTGTGCATCCAGGTGATGACGGACGCGCAGGCGACGAAATTTGCCTTCAATCCGTTCGATCTCACTAAGGTCTGGCCGAAGGCCGACTATCCGCTCATCGAGGTCGGCTATTTCGAGCTCAATCGGAACCCGGAGAACGTCTTTGCCGAAGTCGAGCAGGCAGCGTTCTCGCCCGCCAATATCGTACCGGGTATCGGCTATTCGCCCGACAAGATGCTCCAGGCGCGCTTGTTCTCCTATGGTGACGCGCAGCGCTATCGGCTCGGTGTCAACCACCACCATATTCCGGTCAACGCGCCGAAGTGCCCGTTCCATAGCTATCACCGCGACGGTGCAATGCGGACCGACGGCAATCTTGGCCGCACGCCAACCTACTGGCCGAACAGCCGCGGCGAATGGACGGACCGGCCCCAGTTGAACGAGCCGCCGCTCGAGATCACGGGAGCGGCCGCGCATTGGGATCACCGCGTGGACGACGATCACTGGCAGCAGCCGGGCAATCTGTTCCGGAAGATGAGCCCGGCGCAGAAGCAGACGCTGTTCGACAACACCGCACGCCAGGTGGGCCAGGCAGCAAGGCATATCCAGGAACGCCACGTGGCCAACTGCGCCAAGGCGGACCCAGCCTACGGCAAGGGGGTTGCCGACGCGCTGGCGAGGTTCGCCGAGGGCAAGCTCTAGCCATCGTCGGAAGGCAGCGAGACCTCGCTGAAACCAGCCGCCCGCGCCGATCGGCGCGGGCGCAGCAAGCCCTCAGGAGGACTTCGAGGATGTTCGACTACATCAGCAGTTTTGAACACGCCATCAGTGCTCTCAAGCACGAGCAGCGATATCGTGTGTTCGTCGACCTGGAACGCCGGGCGGGACAGTTTCCCCATGCCGTTTGGAATGGACCGGACGGCAGGCGAGACGTCGTCGTCTGGTGTTCGAACGACTATCTCGGCATGGGTCAGCATCCGAAAGTCATCGAAGCAATGTGCCGCGCGGCGCGCAGCATGGGGGCCGGCGCAGGGGGCACTCGCAACATCTCGGGGACAAACCGTGCGCTCGTCGAGCTGGAGGCCGAGATCGCGGACTTGCACGGCAAGCAGGCCGCGCTTGTCTTCACGTCGGGCTATGTCTCGAACCAAACCGGCATCGCGACGCTTGCGAGGCTTCTTCCCGACTGTCTGATCCTGTCCGACGCGCTCAATCACAATTCCATGATCGAGGGTGTGCGCGCGGCCGGGTGTGCCAAGGAGATCTGGCGGCACAACGATGTCGAACATCTGGAGCAGTTGCTCTCACGCGCAGCGCCGGGCCGCCCGAAGTTGATCGTCTTCGAAAGCGTCTACTCCATGGATGGAGACGTCGCGCCGATCAAGCAGATTTGCGATCTCGCAGATCGCTACGAGGCAATGACGTATCTCGATGAGGTGCACGCGGTCGGAATGTACGGCCCGCGCGGTGCCGGCATCGCCGAACGCGATGGCATCATGGATCGGATCGACATTGTCGAAGGGACGCTCGCCAAGGCTTTCGGTACGCTTGGCGGCTATATTGCAGGGCGGAGCGCCGTCATCGACGCGGTGCGATCCCATGCGCCGGGATTCATTTTCACAACTGCACTGCCGCCGGCCGTCGCTGCGGCCGCCACAGCGTCGATCGCTCATCTCAAGGCATCGCACTGCGAGCGCGTCGCGCAGCGCATGTCCGTAGCAGCGACCAAATCCGCGTTGCGCAAAGCCGGCTTGCCCGTGATGCCGACCGAAACGCACATTGTCCCGGTGATGGTAGGAGATCCCGAGCTTTGCAGGCAGGCGAGCGACCTTTTGCTCGACCAATGCGGCATCTATATCCAGCCGATCAACTTTCCGACCGTCCCCAAAGGCACCGAACGACTGCGAATTACACCGACCCCGGCACACGATGCTCGGCTGGTCGAGCAATTGGCCGACTCCATGGTCTGGGTCTGGCGGCAGCTCGGTCTTCCCCTCACAAAACGGCATCGGCCTTTGGACCGGCCCGAATTGACGGCCGCCGCGGCCGGCTACTCGGCGGGGTCGGCATCATCGCGAATTCGAACCTTTTAAACTCAAAGCCGCCGCGCCGTCTTGCCCGGCGCGGGATCAGTCTATGAGGAGGTGGATATGACCATCCTGCACTCCGATGTCGATGGGTCGGCGAACTCCCGAAAGACGGGGGTGCTCCTGAGCAATCTCGGCACTCCGGACGGCACGGACTATTGGTCCGTCAGGCGATATCTCGCCGAGTTCTTGTCCGATCGGAGGGTGATTGAAGCGCCCAGACTACTCTGGCTCTTCATTTTGAATGCGCTGATTCTGACTGCGCGACCACAACGAAAGGGCAAGGATTACGCAGCGATCTGGAACCGCGACCGGAACGAGAGTCCGCTCAAAACCATCACGAGGTCGCAGGCAGAGAAGCTGCGACAATCTATCCGTGACGGTCTTCTTGGCGATACGAAATCCAACGTCATCGTCGACTGGGGGATGCGTTACGGAAACCCGTCCCTGAAAGCCGCAACCGAGCGGCTCGTGGCGAGGGGATGCGAACGCATCCTCTTCGTCCCGCTTTATCCGCAGTATTCGGCCGCCACGAGCGCGACGGCATGCGACAAGCTCTTCGAAGTGCTCGCATCCATGCGAAATCAGCCGGCATTGCGAGTCGCCGCGCCCTACTACGATCAGGATACCTATATCAATGCGATTGCGGGCTCACTAACCGAACGTCTCCTTCGCGCCGGTTTCGAACCGGACGTCATCGTCGCATCTTTTCACGGCATGCCGCTCAGTACTCATGTCGCGGGCGATCCATACTATGCCCATTGTCACAGGACCGCGGACCTCATTCGGACACGCCTGGGGCTACCGCAAGAACGCCTGATCGTCACGTTCCAGTCACGCTTCGGTCGGGCGGAGTGGTTGAAACCGTATACGGACGAGACCATAAAGGCGCTTGCGGCGAAGGGCGCCAGGCGAATCGCAGTCGTAACTCCCGGGTTCTCGGCCGATTGTCTGGAAACAATCGAGGAGATCGGACAGGAAAACGCGAAATACTTCTTCGACGAAGGCGGCGAAGCATTCGCTCGCGTCGATTGTTTGAACGACAGCGACGATGGAATGCGCGTGATCGAGGCGGTTGTACGCCGTGAATTGAGCGGCTGGGTCTGACGCAAATGGGTAGGGCGACCTGTGGGACGCCCACGCCTTGCGATGGGGGAGAACGAGATGACTGGCACGCCGATCGCGATTATTGTGCCGCCGCACGCGCAATCATTGGACATTTCTGGCCCTCTGGATGCCTTTCTGGAAGCCAATCGGCAGGCTCCCGGCAGATGCAACTACGATGTGCGTCTGTTGTCGATCGGTCCGGATCGAGCCGTGACGGCTGGAGCGATGTCGATTTTGACCCACGGCTCGATCTTCGAAGACGAGCAACCGATCGATACGCTGCTGGTCGCCGGCACCCCCGACTACGCCCGCGCTTACACGGACTCGCCTCTCCATGCCTGGCTGCGACGGCACGCGCCGCGCAGCCGCCGCCACGGCTCCGTCTGCACCGGCGCCTTCTTTCTCGGCGCCGCCGGACTGCTGGACGGCTTCAGCGTGACAACGCACTGGCAGCACGCCGGTGAATTGGCGGAGAGATTTCCGGCCGCAAAAGTGGTATCCGATCAGATCTTCGTCGAGGATGGACCCCTGTGGACATCGGCCGGCGTCACTGCCGGAATCGACCTCGCATTGAAGCTGATCGAGAACGATCACGGGCGCGATGTCGCGCTCTCCGTCGCCCGCCGCCTGGTCGTTTTCCTGAAGCGACCGGGCGGCCAGTCGCAGTTCAGCGCCCATCTCGCTGCGCAGGTCGCGACCGAAGCGCGCATTCAGACGACCCAGCATTGGATCCTCGATCATTTGCCCCTTGACCTGACGGTGAAGACGCTTGCCGCGCGGGCCGCGATGAGCGTGCGCAATTTTACCCGCGTTTTTCAAGAGGAGGCAGGAATGACGCCGGGCGACTTCGTCGAGATGGCGCGCGTCGATTCGGCGCGGCGTCTGCTCGAGGATACTGACAAGCCGTTGCAGCGCGTCGCATCGAGCTGCGGCTTTGCAAATCCCGACGTTATGCGCAGAGCCTTTCTGAGGCGGATTGGCACGGGCCCAAGTGAATATCGCGAACGTTTCCGCCGATAAGGCCGCTCCACCGGCAATGCAACCGACCAACTTTCTGTCACCAGGAAGAAAAGATGAAAATTCCGCACCTCTTCTTCGCTATATTGGCATCGATTTCCCCAGCAAACGGGACCCCTGTTGCGCCGGTTGCCCCCTTTCAGCCCGAACGCATCGAACAGCTGCCGCAGGAGATAAGGCGGGCCGTCGTGTCCCGTTGCGGGCCCGATGCCGAGGCCAGGCACTATTTCGCAACTTACGACAACAATTCGCACGTTGTCCGGCTGGACTATTCCTTGCTTCGATGTGATCGGCCGCAGCAGCTCTGCACGTCTTCCGGTTGCCTCCAGCAGACCTTCGCGAAGTCGCACGGCAGATACGTGCTGACCAGCTCAAACTTCACGGCGGCCTTCGAGCCGGGAAATTCCATTCTTCAGCCTGATTTCGCACGCAAGCGAACGAGTGCTGACGCACGCAAACCGATATAGTCGCACGCGAAACGGCCAAGGGAATTCGATCAAGGCTAAGGGGTTCTGCCATGAGATTGTTGCACATGGGATTGGCGGTTTCGGCTGGAATAGGTGCCGCAGTCTTCCTGGCGGCAGCAACTCTGCCCGCGCACGAGAGCGTCGCGCCGTTATCGCCGGCGGCCCTTGCCGAGATCGCCCGGGTCGAAGCCGAAATAGACCGCATCGAAGCGGACACTTTGAAGCGCCTCACCTCCGTTCCGGATAACCAGGTGCAGCAGATCGAATTGCTCGGAAAACTGATGCTTTTCGACAAGGAGCTCTCGGTCAATCGCAACGAAGCTTGCGCGTTCTGCCACATGCCCGAAACGGGATTTACGGGACCGATTTCGGAACTAAACCGGACCACCGGCTCATATCCCGGATCGGTTCGGACGCGGTTCAGCGAACGGAAGCCTCAGACGCACACTTATGCGCCGCTCGCTCCGGTGCTGCACTACAACGAGGCGCAGGGCGATCTCGTTGGAGGTAACTTCTGGGACATGCGTGCGACCGGTCGTCGCCTCGGCAATCCTGCGGCCGAGCAAGCCGAAGGTCCACCCATCAATCCGACAGAGATGGGCCTGCCCGACATTGCGTGCTCCGTGTACCGCGCTTCGCAACGGCCTTATCGCGGCCTGTTCGAAGCCGTCTGGGGTGCACAGGCCTTTGCGATCGACTGGCCAGTAAACGCTGAGGACGTCTGCAATACCCCCGGCCCACCGGCTCCCGACGATCCGGCGCCCGTGCATCTGAGCCCCGTCGATCGCGGCCGCGCGGCCACGACGTTCGATCAGATGGCGCAATCGATCACTGGCTACGAAGCCTCGCATGAAGTCACGGCGTTCACCTCGAAGTACGACGCTGTGCTCGCGGGAAAGGCGCAGTTCACCCCGCAGGAACAACAAGGTTACGAAGTCTTCCGCGGCAAGGGCCGGTGCAACGAATGTCACCGTGACGGCGGTCCCGGCGAAGACCCGCTCTTCACGGACTTCACCGCGAGCAACATCGGTACGCCCGCCAATCCGCAGCTTCCCTACTATTCTGAGGGCCTGCCTGACGCGCGCGGCTACGTCGCCAACAAGAACGGTTCATCATTCGTGGATGGCGGCGTCGGAGCTTTTCTCTCCGGTGGTCATCCGCTCAGCCAACCATCTGCCGTTGATGCGCGCTGGAAGGCACTGTCGTCGGACAATCGAGGGCGCTTCCGAGTCCCCACACTGCGCAATGCTGACAAGCGACCGTCGCCTGATTTCGTGAAGGCCTTTGGCCACAATGGCTACTTCAAAAGCCTGAAGCAGATCGTCCATTTCTACAACACGCGCGACGTATTGCCGCGCTGCGCACCTCACGACCCCCGCGAAGGGACCGGCTGTTGGCCGGCGCCCGAAAGCACCGACAACATGAACAAGAGCAAGACCGGAAATCTGGGCTTGTCCGACCAGGAAGAGGACGCGTTGGTTGCGTTCATGCAGACCCTGACGGATGGGTACACACAGAAAAATTAGCCCGGAAACTGAGGGAAAGTCGTTGTCACGCCGCCGATTTGTTCGACCTCAGCCGACGCTCGAGGCCCCGAGTGGAGAGCATGAGCGCGAGAGCCGACGTTCACCGGGATAACACGGCCAAACTGGTGAGAGCCCCAAACATTACGATCCAGGTGATAACAGGTCTATCGGCATCTTTGATCGTTTTCGGTTCATCCGCTTCAACGAAAGCGATTTCACAATTCGCATCCATGTATCAATGGTCACATGGTCCTAAATGTAGGTAGGCAGCACATGCTGATTGACCGTGCACAATTGCGAGAGCGGATCGCTAGATAAGATCTCGCCGTGATCAATGATGTCCCGCCGTGCCCCCCACCTTGCCTCTGAACACCCGATACCCGATCGCGACATACAGCACCATCAAGGGGAAGACAAAGAGGCCCTCGCCCCAGAACATGAAGGCAAGACTGGCGTGAGGCGCCGCCGCCTCGTCGATCGTGATGGCAAACGGGATCATGTAAGGCCAGAAGGACAGTGCCAGCGTTCCAAACGCCGCGACGAAGATGACGGCGACAGCGGCGAACGGCCAATGATCGTTGTGGTGGAGGATGCTGCTGGCCAACACGACTGCGGCCACGGCGCCGACGGCTGGAAATACAAACAGATAGGGTCTGTCGAGCCAGCGATGCATGATCGGAAGGTTCTCGATCAGGGCGTGCGCGAAGACGATGATCAGGAACGCCAGGACGGCGAGCGCCAGCCCAGGTATCTGGCGACGAGCCGTATCACGGACGCCCGACTGGCACTTTTGCACCAGCCAGCTGGCGCCCAAAAGAGCGTAGCCCAGACACAACCCGATGCCGCACAACAGCGAGAACGGGCTCAGCCAGCCCAAAACGCCGCCGACATAGACCCCGTCGGCGAACTTCAGGCCCTGCACCAGGGCTCCGACAGTCACGCCTTGCATGAAGCTCGCGGCGAACGACCCGCCCACGAGGCTCACGTCCCAGATCCAGCGATACTTCGGTGCCGCCCTGTGGCGAAACTCGAAGGCAACGCCGCGCAGGATCAGCCCAAGCAGCATGATGATGACCGGCAGATAGAAGGCCGACAGCAACGTGGCATAGACAAGAGGAAAGGCGCCCCACAGGATCACGCCTGCAACGACGAGCCAGGTCTCATTGCCGTCCCAGACCGGGGCGACAGTGTTGAGCATCGTGTCGCGATCCGCCTCGCTGCGGGCGAGAGCGAACAACATGCCGACCCCGAGATCGAATCCGTCGAGCAGCAGATATATCGATATGCTGATGGCAAGAAGAGCAACCCAGAACAAGATCATCCCTATTCTCCTGCGCTCTGAATGAGTTCGGAGTCGGCGAGCGACATCGGGCGGTTTGGAGAGGCGCCGTGCGGCGGCTCGACGACGAGGCGCGTCGGACCGGTGCGCAAGAGCCGATAGATGTAGAATGTGCCGAACGAGAAGATGAAGAGATAAACCGCTCCGAACAGCAAGAGCGAGGTCAACGCCGCCGGCGCTGTCAGGAACGGCGTCACGGCGTCCGCCGTCCGCAGCAATCCGTAGATCGCCCAGGGCTGTCGTCCGACCTCGGCAACATACCAGCCGGTGAGAATGGCGATGAACGGAAGCGGGAAACTGAGAAATATTGCCCAGAGCATGAGGCGGTTCCGGCGCAGGCGCCGCTTGATGCTCAGATAGGATCCGAACCACGCGATCGCGAGCATGGTCAGCCCGCAGCCGACCATGATGCGGAACGTCACGAACGGTATCAACACCGGCGGGCGATCCTGCGGCGCGAAATCGGCCAGGCCCACTTCTTGCGAGGTCAGGCTCGAGCTGGCGATGACGCTTCCGAGAATCGGTACCTTGATCTCGTACTTGTTGCTTTCAGTCGCTGGATCTGGCAGCCCGATCAGCACTTCGCTCGCAGGCCGCTCGTCATGCCAGCGCCCCTCGATGGCCGCGAACTTTGCCGGCTGGTAGTCGTGAACGTAGTCGCCGACCAGATGGCCGAACACGAGCTGCGCGGGGATCAGGAGCGCTGCGAGGAACAGTCCCATCCGCAGCATCACCCTGGACTCTGCGTAATTGTCGCCACGCAGCACGTACCATGCACCGGTCGCGGCAACGCAGAATGCCCCCGTGAGATAGGCCGCCAGCAGCATGTGCGGAAAGCGCGACCATACCACCGAATTAAAGATGATCTTCGTCCAATCGTCCGGCACGAAGTAGCCGTTCTGGAGGACGTAGCCGGCCGGCACCTGCATCCAGCTGTTGTTGGCCATGATCCAGAAGGCGGACAACGTGGTTCCGAGTGACACCATCGCGGTGGAGAACAGATAGAATCCTGGCGGCACTCGCTTGCGTCCGAACACGAGGACGCCGAAGAAGCTGGCTTCCAGCATGAACGCCGTGAAGGTCTCGTAGGAGAGAAGCGGACCCTGGATAGGCCCGGACATCTTCGCCAGGACGCTCCAGTTGGTTCCAAACTGGAATCCCATGACGACGCCCGAGACGACGCCCATGCCGAAGGCGACGCCGAAGATCTTGAGCCAGAATTCGAATAGCGCCTGATAGACGGGACGGCCCGTTCGCATGTGCATTGCTTCGAGGACAGTCAGCCAGGCCGCAAGACCGATCGTGAAGGCCGGGAATATGATGTGAAATGAGATTGTGAAGCCGAACTGTATCCGCGACAGCAGAAGCGCCGTTGCATCCATGTGAACTATCCTTTTCCCGTCACGGGCCTCGTGTTGATCCCGCCTTGATGCAGGTAGGAGCCGCTTCACCGCGGCCCTTTCCGCAGCGAATGGATTTTGCGCATTTGCACGCGGGGGCCGGTCCAGACGGCAGCGTGATCCCGTGGGCGCGGGCGGCCTTCACGCTGCGACAGTCGGACAGTCGGAAAAGATGAGGCGATCGGGATGGGTAAAGATCTCATATCCATCCGCACGGGCGACCGCGATCAACGTGATGCCTGCCTGATCGGCTGTCTCAACTGCGAGCGAGGTCGGTGCCGAGACCGCGACGAGGACAGGAGCGCCGATCCGGGCGGTTTTCTGCACCATTTCAACCGAAACGCGGCTTGTCAGAAGGATCGCACCGCCTGCCCGCACCACGTTCTCTCGCATGAGCGCACCGGCGAGCTTGTCGAGTGCGTTGTGACGGCCAACATCCTCCCGCACCAGACCTATGCCTTTGTTGGGTTGCCAGAAGGCGGCGGCGTGCACGCCCCGTGTCTTCTGATTGAGCTCTTGCAAGGGCGCCAGCGCGCTCATGGCGTTCAACAGGTCGCGCGCGCGAAAGGTCGCCGTGCTTGATACATGCCGCGGCGTGGGGCAGGCCTGCTCTAGGCTTTCGATTCCGCATAATCCGCAGCCGACCGGACCGGTCATGGCCCGGCGGCGCGCCGAGAGTTCGTCCGCCCGATATCGAGCCAGCCACATTTGAACCTCGATCCCGAGGCTGCTCTCCACGATCTCGATGCTGGCAATCTCGTCCGCCTGCTCGATGATCCCTTCCGTCAGGGCAAAGCCAACTCCGAAATCCTCCAGATCGACCGGGGTGGCCATCATCACTGCGTTAGTAGATCCGCCAAAGGTGAGCGCAATCGCCCTCTCCTCGGCCACATATCTCGATGAAGGCGTGGGGTTTCCACCACGCCAGAGAAGCTTCGCACGCTGCTGAAGCGGACCATTGCCGATCATTGCTGCTCCCTCCAGGTACCGTACCCGTTTAGATAGCCTCGCCTCCCGACTGATGTTTTCGTAACGCGATCGCATTTTCTTGATCGCACGATAGCGCTTCTAGGCGATCGGTTCGCTCCGCTGCGTGCGAATTCGAAAGATCATTCGGTGGTCGACGACGATATCGGAGGCAAGCCCAACCAGGCCGATAGGGCCGCGCGAACATTCTGGGCTTAAGGACAGCGAACTAAATGCACGGAGCGTACGAGCATGAATAAGCCGGAAAGTACTGGTCTCGCCAATCGACCACGGGCAAGTGCACTCAGACGACCCATTCACCAGATCCTGGTGCCATTCCCAGTCGCTTACTTTGCGGCGGCATTCGCGACCGACCTGGCCTATTGGAGGACCGCCGAGGTGATGTGGTACCGGTTTTCCGTCTGGCTGATCGCGGGGGGACTGGTCATGGCTGCGTTTGTCGCGCTGGCCGCGGTGGTCGATCTCTTTCGTAACCAAAGACCGGCATGGATCCGCGCACTTGCCTACGCGGCCGCGGTCGTGCTGTCCATTCTCAATGTCCTTGTCCATAGCCGAGACGGCTATACCGCGGTCGTTCCCACGGGGCTAACCCTCTCGGGTGTCGTCTTCGTTGTTCTGCTTTTCGCGATGTCCCCAGGCTGGACGTTGACCCATCGCTATCGCATCGGAGCAAAGGCATGACCGAAGTCAAGACGAGCTTGCCGCGGGTTGCTGCCATCATGGCCGCTGTCGCCGGATTAGGTCTGGCCGGCTGCAACGATACCGGAGGTGATCCGAAACTGCAGATCGGCGCAAATCCCGTGTTGCCCCCGGTGCATCAATATCTGCTGCCACCGATCCGGATTGCGACACCGGTGAGGTGGGGATCCGAGACACCCAAGGTCCCGCAGGGGCTGCAGGTCCATGCGCTTGCCACAGGGCTGCAGCACCCGCGGTCGGTTTACGTCCTGCCGAACGGCGACGTGCTCGTCGTCGAGAGCAACGGTCCAAAGGCGCCGATTTTCCGTCCTAAGGATCTGGTCACCGGCGTGGTAGAGACGCTCGCCGGCGCCAAGGCGAAGGACGCCAATCGAATCACATTGCTCCGCGACACCAATGGCGATGGCATTCCCGACGTACGGTCGGTGTTCCTGGATCACCTCAATTCTCCGTTCGGCGTAGCGCTGGTTGGTCACGATCTTTACATCGCAAATACGGACGCGATCATGCGCTATCCGTATCAGGACGGGCAGACCAGCATCACCACCAAGGGCACCAAGCTGACCGATCTGCCGGGTGGCCCGATCGATCACCATTGGACGAAGAGCCTCCTGGCGAGCCCAGACGGATCCAAGCTTTATGTCGGCGTCGGATCAAACAGCAATATTGCGGAAAACGGGCTCCAAGCCGAATACGAACGCGCTGCCATCTGGGAAGTCGATCGCGCCACCGGCGCTCACCGCATCTTCGCCAGCGGCACGCGCAACCCAACGGGGCTACAGTGGGAGCCGACGACCGGCAAGCTGTGGGCGATTGCCAACGAACGCGACGAGATCGGACCCGACCTGGTGCCGGACTATCTCACCTCAGTGCAGGATGGCGGGTTTTACGGCTGGCCGTACAGCTATTACGGCCAGCATCTCGATCCGCGCGTTCAGCCGCAACGGCCCGATCTGGTCGCGAAAGCGATCGTGCCGGACTACGCGCTCAGCTCCCACGTGGCTCCCCTGGGATTTGCCATGTCCTCCGGCCATAATCTTCCCGCGAACTACCAGAGCGGCGCCTTCGTCGGAGAGCACGGCAGCTGGGATCGAACTCCCCTCAACGGCTACAAGGTGGTCTTTGTCCCCTTCAGGGATGGCAAACCTTCCGGCCCAGCCCAGGACGTCGTCACTGGCTTCCTCGATGCCAACAACCACACCCATGGCCGGCCTGTCGGCCTCGCCGTGGATCGCAGTGGCGCACTGCTGATTGCCGACGACGTCGGCAACGCGGTGTGGCGCGTCTCATCGGCTGGAGTCTCGGCTACGCCCAAGCCGGCCTCGTAGCGACCGGACCGACGTGTGGTCGAGACGGCCTGGGAACAGGCCCGCCTCGCCCCTCGTGGGATAACCCCTGTCATCGAATTTAGTCGGATCGGTGCGGCGAGTGCCTATCTCGAAATCAGGACGGATGGAGCTTGACATGTCTCCGCGAACCAAACGACGCATCGCTGTTACCACGCTGTTTCTTGCAATCGGAGCGTCGTGTCCCGCACTCGCCTCCACTGCACCTTTATCTCCGAAGGGCGACGCGATGGTCCAATTCGAGCGGGGCGAGCTCGTCAGGTTGCGATCTGGAGGACCCATGATGACCGTCTCCGCGGTCAAGGACGACCAGGTCGAGTGCATTTGGACAGACGATAGCAGCCAACCCGACGATGCCACCTTCCCGGCCGACGTGCTGCAAAAATTCTGATCGAGCTGTTTTGCAATCATCCTGGAGGCGAGAATGTTGATTACACTGGTGGCAATTCTCTGCAACGGAGCGCTCTGCCTGGAAAAGGTCGTCACCAATAGCGAGCAATCCGGCATCACCATGAGCGCATGCGAGACCAATGCCCAGACCGGAATCGCCGATTGGCTCTCGCATGGCCCTTACAGCCAGTGGAAGTTACAGGGCTACAAATGCGTGATTGGACCGCATACTCCCAAACGTGCGGCCTAGACGTCTCGTGTTCGCCATCTATGATGATATTATTCTGACCCGACCTATGCGACCCGGGCTATCCCCCGTCTCGTGGTTGTTGGACCTCCCCCGGCTTTCGTAGTGGCGCCTGTCGAGAGTACATTCCGTGACAACAAGGCCGAACGGTGTCGCGAATGACATCAGAACAGTAGCGGACGCCTCTCCTCAGGCCACAATCGAGCCCGAGCCTACTGCCGCAATCACCGACCTCGAAACCAGACATCTGTCACGGGAGGTGGCTGGGCGCGTTCTCGTTCAGGACGTAGTGTGCAGGTATTGGCTGGCGAGATACTCGCCATCGTTGGACCGAGCGGGGCCGGAAAGTCATCGTTCCTCCGGCTGCTCAATCGTCTCGACGAGCCTACGTCCGGAACCGTCCTGCTCAAGTCGCAGGATTACCGTTCCATCACCCCGCGGGAATTGCGGCGCCGGGTTGGCATGGTGATGCAGATGGCGTATCTTTTCCCAGGCACCATCGCCGCCAACATTGCGTTTGGGCCGCACCAACACGGCAAGATGCTGGCGCCTGCACAAATCGGGGGTCTCCTGGAGCGCGTCGGCTTGCCCGGACTTGCCGATCGCGACGTCAGCAACCTCTCCGGCGGCGAAGCGCAACGCGTCGCGCTGGCGCGGACCCTTGCGAACGAGCCCGAAGTGCTGTTGCTGGACGAGCCGACCTCCGCCCTCGACGAGGCGTCAGTGCGCGGCATCGAGGAGCTCATTCTCGGCATCGTCAGGGAACGGCGAATGACGTGCCTCATCGTCACGCACAATCGCGCCCAGGCGGAGCGGCTCGCGGGACGGACGATGGTCATGCAAGCGCGTCGGCTGGTCACGATCGGCCCCACGGAGCAGGTTCTCCATGCTGACTGAACTCCAGAACAGTATCGGCAACGACGTGTTGACCGGCCTCGCGCAGGCCGGCGGGGCGATCGCACTGTGCGCGGCCGTCGTCGCGCTGTGTCGCTGGCAATCCGTGCATGTGGAGCGCGAGGCGGTCATCTCGATGGCGCGCGGCCTCGTGCAGATGGTTCTGGTCGGCCTGGTACTGGCCCTGCTGCTGCACGGCCGCCTGCTGATCGGCTGCCTCATCCTCTTTATGATGGCGATCGCCGCAGCAATCACGGCGGCCCAACGTCTCAAGGGAATGGCTGGTGCACTTCCGCTCTGTTTCTGGTCGATTGCCGCAGGTGCAGGCATCGTCATCGCAGCCATGCTCGCGACCCGTAGTCTTCAGCCGGACATTTCAATACTCGTCCCGGTCGGCAGCATGATCATCGCCAACGCGATGAATGCGTGCGCACAGGCAATTGAGCGTCTACGATCCGAGCTCCTTGCCCATGTCGGCCAGATCGAGGCGGGCCTGTCGCTCGGCGCGGAGCCCGCCGTCATCGTTGCACCCTATCTCCAGAGTGCCGTGTATGCGAGCCTTCTGCCCCGCCTCGACATGATGAAATCTCTGGGGCTGGTGTGGATCCCGGGGGTTATGGCCGGCATGGTGGTTTCGGGCGCCAGTCCGGTCTATGCAGGCGTCTACCAATTCATCATCGTGGCAATGATCCTCGCCGCCTCCGGCATCACGGGTCTCGTTGCAACGGTTCTCATGCGATCGCGCGCGTTTTCCGCCGCGGCCCAACTCACGATTCGATCGGCGGAGACGACGGCCTCGAGCCGCGCGTTCGGCCAAGCACGCTGATTAACTCATCGCTCGGCAGATTCTTGCCGCACCACCCAGCAGGGTTGGGCATCAGCCAGATCAACATGCGCGACCTGCTCAGGCGCTCGCAGTCTTCGGCAAGCACCTCAAGCTCAGATGCAACGGCCTGATCAACGGCATATCGGGCAGCGCGAAACAAGGCCTGCGCCATTGGAAATTGGTCCTTGATCAACATGATTGATTCACGACTTTCTCCAGGCGCGCGTGGTCCGGCGGAGAACGGCGACAAGTGTAATGAGCATAGTCACCTCAGTTTGCTTGCGAGCGAATCACGGCCGCAACGCAGCCAACGAATCGATTTGAGTCCTCTGCACTTCTGTCGAAGGGCCGGTGCGTACGATAGAGAATAGCTGGAGCTATGCGACGCTCCATTCTGCCGCCGTTTCGATTGAATAGATTCTTTGTTGGGGTAACTGCTACCCAAGTATCGCCGTTCTCTCGGAGACCTCGGTGCACTTTTCTGAGCCATGTCCGACGACGCCGTTCCGTGGCCCGACAGAGAGATCTCAGCCTTCGGCTCCACCGTCATGGGTCTTCAGAGCTGCATCAAAACACCTGATAAGCCCGGCGCCGTCGAATGGTTTGGTCAGGTAGCAGATCGCCCCGGCTGCAAGCGCCTGCGCGCGGGTCTTCTCATCAGGAAACGCGGTGAAGAAAATGAAAGGAACGCGACTCCCCTGGGCGCGCAAGTGACCCTGCAATTGGACACCGCTCATACCCGGCATCTGGACATCCGTGATGACGCACGCGAAGTCGTCGACACGCTGCGACCTCAGGAACTCCTCGGCCGACGCAAATGTACGCACGACATATCCGAGCGACCTCACCAGGCTGTCGGTCGTGACGCGCACGGATTCGTCGTCGTCAATGATGGCGATAAGTGGGGGCTTCGACACAACGATCTTTCCTTGGTGCGGAGACAGGGTCTGGAGCGCCCCCGTCACGGCGACTTCAGATTGCACCATTGATCGAGATCGTAATACGATACCCGAGTATATATTCCAGCCTTCAGGCTTTTGGGCGCCGGATTCCGAGCGAGTCCGCCATTCCCACCAGATCGACGACCGATCGCGCCTTCATTTTCCGCATCATGTTGACACGATGGACCTTGATCGTAATTTCGCTGACTCCCAGTTTTGCCGCGACCTGTTTGTTCATCAAACCCTCGACGACGAATGCCATCACCTCCCGTTCGCGTGACGTCAGAGAGTCGAGCCGAACCCGGATTTCTGCAATAGCCATCTCGCTGTCGCGTCGTTTTTGATCCCGCTCGAGCGCTCTGGCGACGGCATCCAGCATCTCCTGGTCGCGAAATGGCTTGGTCAGGAAGTCGATGGCTCCAGCCTTCATGGCCTGGACCGACATCGGGATATCGCCGTGCCCCGTCATGAAGATGATCGGGACGCGAATGCCGGCCTCCGCCAATTCGGCCTGGAAGTCGAGGCCGCTGACCCCCGGCAGCCTGATATCGAGCACCAGGCAACTTGCGGCATTAGGCATCTTGATCTGCGCGAACTCGCGGGCGGAGCCGAAGAGTTCCACGCGCAGCCCCACGGACCGGAAGAGGCTGCCTAGGGTTTCGCGCATCGCCACATCGTCATCGACGATAAACACGACATGCTCGGGCGCGGCTGCGGGGTCGCGTTGCGATCTGGAGCTACCGGTCACGCAGCCTCCTCCTGATACGTTGGTAACGTGAATTGGAATCTTGCGCCCGGGCCGGCATTGTTAGCAGCCGCCAACCGTCCGCCGTGAGCCTCGATGATCGAGCGGCAGATCGAAAGTCCCATGCCCATTCCACCGGACTTGGTCGTGAAAAATGCATTGAACAATCTATCGGCACTGTCGGCGGATATTCCAACGCCCGAGTCGGCGACGTCGACCACGACCCTCCGTGCTTCGTCCTGATAGGACCGGATGACCAACTCATGCGCCCGGCCCACGATCGGTTGCATTGCTTCAACACCGTTCATGACCAGATTGATGATCACCTGCTGCAGTTGAACACGATCGGCCAGAACAGCGGGAAGGGTCGGTGCCAGCTCTAGCCTCCAGCCTACCTGGTGCGTGGTTAGTTCGCGCTGCACCAAAGCGATCACCTCGTCGATGAGGCCGTTGATATCGAGCAGCTCCTTTTGCGGCTCGGCATTCTTCGCGAGATTGCGAACGCGTCGGATCACTTCGGCCGCCCTGTTCCCTTCCTTGATAATCCATTCGGCAGCTCGGCGCGCCTCGTCCAGATTTGGCGTTACTCCATCGAGCCAACGCAGGGAGGCGCTGGCGGCATTCACGACGGCGGCCAGCGGCTGGTTCACCTCGTGCGAGATCGACGCCGTCATTTCGCCCAGCATCGTCACGCGCGTCACATGCGCAAGCTCCATCTGCGCCTTCTGCAACCTCTCCTCGGCTCGTTTGGTCTCGGTGACGTCGACCACGGCGCCAACGTACTCCAACTCTCCGGCTCGATTTCTACCAACGTGGGCGACAACACGGGCAAACTTGACCGACCCATCGGGCATCAGGAATCGATGCTCGTAGTCGAGATCCTGGCCCTCACGCAACGCGCGCGCGCGTGCTTGCTTCACAAGCGCGCGATCCTCCGGATGGACGCGCTCAAGGATCATTTCGAACGTGAGAGACTGCGACGGGTCATATCCAAGAATTCTGAATAATTCTTCGGACCCCACGCGCTCGCCGGTGGAGATATTCCAGAAGAAGCTGCCGGTTTGACTCACCCGCTGGGCTTCGATCAGTTTGGACTCACTTCGCCGCAATTCTTCCTCGGCCCGCTTGCGGTCTTCAATATCGGTGGACGAGCCGTACCATTTGGCGATGTTGCCGAACTCGTCGCGCAGCGGCACGGCGCGGAACAGAAACCAGCGATATTCACCGTCGTACCGCCTGAGCCGCGCTTCGAGCTCGCCTGGCGTGCCGGAGGCTCGTATCGCACTCCATTTCTGCAGCATACCCTTCTTGTCTTCAGGGTGAAAGGCACGTGGCCAGCCGGTCTCGGCCTGGTCGAGGGCGAGGCCGGTGTAGTCGAGGGCCGTTTGATTGAGGAAGTCGGGGATGCCTTCCGGGGTGGAACGCCAAACCAGCGCCGGGATCGTATCGACGACCAGTCGAAGGCGATCTTCCGATCTCTTGATTTCGTCAAAGGCTGTTTGCAGCTTTTCTTTGGCGAGGTACTGCTCGGTGACGTCGACATGCGTACCAACCAGCTGCTCCACTTCGCCGTCTTCTCCGAGGAACGGATGTCCCACGGAATGTATGTGTCGGATCGATCCGCCCGGCAGCGCAATACGAAAATCGACTTCGAGGTCTGCTTTCTCGCGAACCGCCTGGTGCACCTTTTCGATGACCCGCTCCCTGTCCCCCGGCAGTATCCGATCGTAGAAGGGCTGCGGAGACAGGGTGTCGCTTTTCGGATCAAGTCCAAACAGGTTGTACACCTCTTGGGACCGATACACGAACTCTTCGAGGCGGGCATCCCAGGCCCAGCTGCTCGTTCGGCTCAGACGTTGGGCTTCGGCCAAGTAGGTCTCGCTGCGTCGAAGCTTCCGTTCCGTTTTCCTTGCAACCGTGACATCCGTCACGGCGCCGACGAACTCTATACCTCCCGATGCTCCCCTCTCGGCTTGAGCGACAGCACGAACATACTTCACCGTGCCATCCGGCATCAGCAAGCGATGCTCAAATTCGAACTCTTCGCCGTCTCGAGAGGCGCGATCGATGATCCTTTGCACTGCAGCGCGATCCTCCGGATGGGTCCGCTGAACGATAAACGCGACGGTCGGCTTCGTCGTGCGATCCCATCCAAAGATTCGAAAGGTCTCATCGGTCCAGAAAATATCTCCGCTTTTGACATCCCAGCCAAAGCTTCCGGTTGCACTCAGCTTCTGCGCCGCGGTCAAATACGTTTCGCTGCGTCGCAGCGCGGCTTCAGTCCGCGCTTGATCTTCAATCGCCACTAGCAGGTCATTGCTCGAACGTTGGAGATCATTTGCAGTCTTCTTCTGCGTAGAGATGACAATTGCCACGACGGTGGCTGTGAGGAAGAAGAGAACTTGGCGAGGCACCTCTCCGGGAACGGTTGTGACGAACAGATCGTGTTTCCAGAGCGACGCACTGCTCGGTGGCGCAAGGTAGCAATGAAAGGCCAATACGCCGAGAACGACGGCTAACAGCGCGGGGCCGAGACCCCCGAACCAGGCTGAGACAATGACCGCGCAAAGCAGCGAAGATACGATGGCCTCGGCATTCAATAAACGTGTCAGGAACTCGGCAGCGATGATTGCAGCGCCAACGGACGAGACCGAGAGCGCAAACGCAGTCGCGAGCGAGGTCGACCACGGTCGGGGAACATCAGATCTTGTCATTCCGCCTGCTCATCCCGCTTCAGTTGATCCGGGCAGCATCTTGCAGAACATCGAACACCGCGGCCGCTTTCCGGAGATCCGTGATCTAGCAGCGCGGCGTTCCTGCGCATTCGGGCCTCCCGGCAGGCGAACATTAGTACATTTCAGGGAAGGAGTCCGGCCAAATTCGGTGGCGGCTCCAGGGTGTTAGCGCGATGGCAGTCCAACCCAACCGCAAGGTAACCCAGCTAAACCTCTGTTTAATTGAGATGCCGATTGGCCGAACCTAATCTTGCAGAAAGCAGCATGGCCGCGTTTCCTCCCTGGCGCGGACCGCCTGTCTGCCAAGCGGACGGCTTCGCGTCGCTTCCCCTGTCCTCGGCGGGAAGCCGTCCACCTCTTTTGCCGGACGCGCGGGGCCATTGTCGCGCGCCGCCGGATTTTCCTCCCGCATCCCGCTGGCCCGCGGCGACCACCCAGATCCCGAAAAGCCAAGAGGCCTCTTCGAATCTTTGGTCGGCTTGCGCGGCAATTGGCCGGACCTGCGGCGCTGGAAGCCTTTTGCCCGCGCATTCAACATTGCCACGCATCAGTGGGCGCGACGGGAAAGGCATCTTATCCCCGCGTATATACTTCCGACCCTTTTTGAATATCGGACGGTTACCCGCGCATGATTGAGGCTGCATTCGTTTCCTCATAGCCTCGCCATCAGTCGATCGCCCATACGGAACGCCAGTGGCGAACGAGCCTGAGCAACCGTTATCCACGCGATACGAAGAGGAGGCATAGATGTGCAACAACTCTCAACATCGTCATGACGCCGCCGCCAAGCGCTGCCCGATCTGCAATGGCCGATTTGGCCTGATCCGGCACCGTAGCTGGAAAACTGCGCTCTGTTCCAAACGGTGCTTCGAGCGGTTCAAAGCCCGTCAGGAGGCCGACCGCAAGTGGTTGTCCTGGTCTCGCGCGGCCTGAGAGCACTTCATTTCATGGGATGGCGCGACATGAGATTCATCCTGGTCAATGGTCGAGTGCCCTGCGCTCAACCTGTCTGCGTGATGTGCGAGAAGCCGACCTCCCCAGGTTACCTGCGGGAAATCGGGACACACCTCACCTACTGCAATCACGACTGCTACGCAGAGCACTGCAATAGCGCGATTCGGTTACTTGAAGGTCAGGCCGCGGTTTCGTGAAAATTTGCCCGCCAACGGGCGGCGGAAAAGGACATCGCATGAGAACTCACGCCACGATCCACGACCGGCCCGGTTGCGAGGAAACGACATTGACTGGCGTTGAGCCACGCCCGATGCAGTCGAGGTCGAGACATTATCCAAGTGCTCGCGGCCGGCATCGTCACTCTGTCTCAACCCCACAGGCCGCGCCGAGGCTGCGGAATGAAGCCGAAGGGTTTCCGACGGATATCGACGGCCTATCGGAGCCGGCACGATTTCTCATCGCGGATATACTCGCAGATTTACAATCCCGTTTTGTTCCCGACGAGGAGGCGGATCTTCATTCACTACTGTCGACAGTTGTCGAGAAACTGGTTGACACGTTGGGCGCCTCGCTGCTGCAACATCACGCCCCCTCGAGACAGGCGCTCGCGACTGGTGGATCGGCATCGAGCGCAGAACATTCGGCTCGCACTCCGCTATTAAATGATACCGTGCTACGAGTGGGACCGCTTGAGCTCGACCTCCTTGAGCGCACGGCGAAACGTGGCGACCGCAGGATCGATCTGAGACCGCGCGAGTTTCAGCTGCTCAAGTACTTGATGCAACGCTTTGACACGCTGCTCACGCGGGCAACTCTCTTGACGGAGGTTTGGAGCTACAAATTCGTGCCGGAGACCAATCTCGTCGACGTTTACATGAGCAAGCTGCGGCGCAAGGTGGACGGCCCCAATGAGACACCTCTCATCCGGAACGTGCGCGGTGCCGGCTTTGTTCTGAGTGCGGCACCATTTCCGCAACACTCGACGGTGAACATTTCCGACGGTGCGGCGATCTCGCCGTCAGTCAAATCTTCGCGGGCGGAACAACGGCGGTGCAATTGCGAACAATCACGCCAGGCGCCCAGCGCCGCCCACGGAGCCGCCGAGCTTGCGGGTTCGAAGAGCCTTCAAATTGTCGATGGCATCGTGCCATTGCGAAAGGCTTCAGCTCTTTAAAAGCCCAATTCTGGTTCTTCAGCAATGACAATCCGCGAGGTGAGCAGATGATCCTCCTACCCCTCATGACCGCCTGGATGTGGATCCAAATCTTGACAGCCTCGCCGCTGCCGGCGCGAGCTTTCAAATCACGCCATACACATGGCCCACGGGAAGTTCGTTAGCGGCCACTCGCCAGAGGCCAGCACCTAAGAGGCAGGCAGGTCCGAACAGAGCGGGTTTCCCGGCCAAAAATGGTGCCGGCCCCGACCCACTTTCAATCGGCCTGCCCGTTCGGAACAGCCGCGATGAAATTCGGTCCATTTTCTGCCATCTCGAAGAGCTCGCTGGCGCTTGGCCTGCTGTCGGCTGCCATTGTGATCCCGCTGACAACCGTCTTTGTGAGCCCGCCCGGCGCTCATGCCGGCGCGACAGGCGCATCCTCCGCGCAACCGACAATGTACCTGCCAAGCATCAGCGACATGATGATTGGCACGATTCAACCCAGGCACGAGCGAATATGGCGCGCCGAACAGGCCGGTGACTGGGATTTTGCCGCATACGAGTTGGGCAATCTCCGCGGCGCTTTCGGCCGACTCGGACGCGCGCATCCGATGGAGCAGACTACCCCGCTTCCCGACATGATCGAGTCCGTCACCAAACAGCCATTCGAAGATCTGAAGGTTGCGATCGATCGAAGAGACGACGCGGAGTTTGGAAAAGCCTATGACGAGCTCAGCGAGGCCTGCAACTCCTGTCACCAAGCGCTAAATCACGGCACGGTTGTGATTGGCTGCCCGGCCGGAGCCGCCCAATCAGACTTGATCTTCGGCAAGGCTGGACGGTAGCGCCGCATCTGGCCACCGCATCGATCATCTCTGCGGCTGGTTCGCTCCATTGGACTTGTCAGGACAGACGATTTCGACGCGCCCCCCGGGACCGGGACGAACGACCAGCCGGAAGCTATGCAGCTTGATGATAGCCGCCACCAAGCTCAGTCCGAGCCCGACACCCGGCGTGTTACGCATCTTGTCGGAGCGATAAAATCGCCGCAGCACAGCTTCACGCTCCTGTTCACTGATACCCGAACCGGTATCGGTCACGCGCACGATGGTTTCCTTGTCACCATGCAAGAGGTCCAGGCCGACCTTCCCGCCGGCCGGCGTGAACTTGATGGCGTTGTCGACGAGGTTTGCCACAGCCTCGAAAAGCAGATCCCGGTCACCCCAAACGTGCAGCTTGCGGTCGATGTCCACGCCAAGCTCGATGCTCTTGTCCTCAGCAATCGGCTCGTAGACGTCACATACCTCCCGCAGGATTTCATGAAGCGCAACATTACCGAACCCGGCCGAACGCCGGCTGTTCTCAATCTCTGTCAGTCGCAGGAGAGCGGTAATGATCGCGAGTGACTGATCAATGCCTCCAATCGCCTTGTCCGTGACGGTCTGAAGCTGCTCCAGGGTGGTTGCATGTGTGCGCCCACGCTCCAGGGACAGCCGGGCGCGTGTCAGCGGGGTCCGTAGATCGTGCGCGATATCGTTGCCGACGCCGGCAAGCGCATTGATCATCGCTTCCATTTCATCAAGCATGCCGTTCACGATCACAGCCAACCTGGAGAACGGATCGTTGACATTTCGATGCGGCAGACGCTCGCGCAGGTCACCGGCGATGATGCGCTGAACCCGCTGATTGACCTCCTCGACCCGCCTTTGGGAGCGTACGCTCAACCAGACTCCGGCCAACAAGCACAGACAGAGCGCCGGCAGCAGCCCCAGCATGAGGGCTTGCCCCACGACACTCGATATCTCGCGTGTCTCGTCGACGTTCCGTCCCAGGACCAGGACGTTGCCGTTTTCCAGGCGCCTGCCTACAGCTCGAATCAGCGGATCACCACCCTGCGATTGACCAACCCGCGTCACCTTCGCAGCTTGCGCCGCTCCGTCGAATCGGAAGTCCTGCGGCATCCGTGCGAGATTGCCAGCAAGCCGATTGCCGGCAGGATCAAACAATCCCGCATACTGGACGCCCCGGGAATCCTGGGCGAGATGGTCCGAGATTGCATCAACGCGGCGGTCATGCGGCAGGACTGCAATGAAATTGAGTTGTTGGGCGATCATGCGATCGGATCGCGTGATCAGATAGCCGTCAATCTTCCAGTAGATGAAGCCGAACATCGCGATCATGAATACGGCGAATACGGCGGCCACCGCCGAGGCCCAGCGGAAGGTGTTCGAGTGTATCAATTGGAGCTGGCGCATCGATCCCGCCGGTTGTGTTCGGACCTCATTCGATCGCCAGACGACGGCGCTGGCGGCGCCTATTGTTGCGCTCGCAGAATGAACCCGGAGCCCCTGACATTGTGAATCAACTGGGGTTCCCCAGTGCCGTCGACCTTGTGCCGCAGCCGGCCCATATGCACGTCGACCAGATTGGTTGTGGCCGGGACGAACTTGTAGTTCCAGACCTCTTCGAGCAACATCGCGCGGGTCAGCAACTGATCACTTCGCCGCATCATGTATTCGAGGAGGCGGAATTCGCGTGGCAACAGATCGATCTCCCGTTCGCCGCGCCTGGCGGTACGCTCGATCAGATCGAGCTCAAGAGGACCGACCCGCAACGTCGTCCCACGGCTGTCTGTGGGACGACGAAGCAGGGCTTCAATTCTTGCTATGAGCTCCACGACTGCAAAGGGCTTCGTCAGGTAATCGTCTCCGCCGCTTCGCAAGCCTCGCACCCGATCGTCAACGGCGCCGAGCGCGCTCAGCACCAAAACCGGGGTGCTGACCTGCTCTCTCCGCAACGCCTCAATGATCGTGAGCCCGTCCATGCCGGGCAGCATGCGATCGACGATCAGGACATCGGGATGCAGCGCTCGGGCCTTGTCGAGGCCGTCAATTCCGTTTGACGCCCACTCGACCTCAAACTCGAGCTCGCTCAGCTCGGCCACGATCTCCTCGGCCGTACCGGTGTCGTCTTCGATCAGAAGAACCTTCATCATCAACTCGATCTCAGGTGTCCAAAGTGCCCAGCCGGCCGGCGGGAAATCATATGCTCGCTCGTTGGCAAAGTCATAAGCACCGTCCAAATAGCCGACTTGGAATGAGCCGGACCGCGCTACCCAATTACCTGGCTCAGCGCCGCCCGCTTCGGACTAGCATGCCGCCTTGGCAAAGCGCGGCAGGCTCTCGAGGAAAGACATAAACTCCCCGCCGAGGCGGCGCCATTAAATAGCAATTTAACGAGCTTAGCGGATCGGGGACCGCCCACCGCATGGTCGCCCCCGCCGCGCGGCTCCGCCGCCCGTTTCTCGCAACATTGAAATCGATTTTAGACGACATCCTTCAGTCGGCCGCCTACGTTCCTGATACGCCATCAAGAGAGCGAGCCGCCATGCTGAACGACGTCGACGAACGGAACACGAATGGCAATCCGCAGGTTGATCTACGGACGTCCTCCAAAATCGGATTTATCGGGCTCGGCCTGATGGGTACCGCCATGGCGGCAAATCTCGTGGCCGACGGTCACAACGTATGCGCCTATGTGCGCCGGCCGGAGCGCGTCAACGACCTCCACGCGCTCGGCGTCTCGGCCACAACTCGTCGCTCGGACTTGTCCGACAGCGACATCATCATCACCATGCTGCCAGATGACGCTGCCGTGCGGAATGTCTTCTTTGGACCATTCGGGATATCGGGGTCGTTACGGCCAGGCGCGATCCATCTGTCGATGAGCACCATCAGCACCGAGGCCTCGGCCGCGTTTCTGCTCGAGCATGAACGTCGCGGTCAAGGCTATGTCGCCGCCCCCGTGTTCGGCAACCCCGACGCCGCCAGAGCGCGCCAGCTGGCCGTCATCGTGGCAGGCAAGCCGGCGTCCTGTGAACGTTGCCGGCCGGTGACGGATTCGCTAGGGCGGACTTTCGTCATCGGGACGGATCCAGCACAGGCCAATCTGCTCAAGCTGCTCGGCAACATGATGACGGCGACAGCTCTCGAGGTCCTCGGAGAAATCGTGACCGTTCTGCGCAAGCGTGGGCAGGACCCGCAGCAATTCGTGGATATCATGACCGGCACGATGTTTGACGGCCGCGTCCACAAGAACTACGGCAGCCGGCTCCTCGCCGGCAGTTTCAAACCAGGGTTGACGATGCCGCTGGCCCTCAAGGACGTACGCCTGGCGCTGGCCGAGGCGGAGCTGGCCGGCGCACCAATGCCATCGGTCGGCGTCGTCCGCGACCGGTTGATCACGGGGATTGCGCGTGGGCACGGCGGACTCGACTGGACGGCACTCGGAATGGTGGCCTCAGAGGAAGCGGGACTATAGGCGGCCGCGCCGCGCGACTGCGTCGGCTGGACGGGTGTCCGACGTCGCGAAGCAGCTCGCATTGCCTGGATATACGGCTGCTCATCTTTCGCTCCGTTTGACAAGACGTGGCTTCTCCGCTGCTGAGACTCGTATCACCAATGGCGAGCGGCGCATTCCAGAATGCACCTGTATACGCGTAGCGCAGTCTCGTTTCTTCCATGCCCAGGTAACGCTCCATTGATGTGCTGTGAATGTTTAGTGCCTTTGGCTGATCCGTGATCGATCCCACCTGCTCGGACAGGCCACTCGTTCATCCGGCCTGCTGCTTTCAATGGAGAAGCTCAATGACGAATCTCAAACTGCTGTCGACTGGACTGATCGCGGTGGCAATGCTCGCTACGCCCGCCATGGCACGCGAAAGCGGCAGCCTCGCCCGGCGGACCGCCGTGGAAGCCAATGCCGCAGTGCCGGCCGCTTCGATCTACTCGGCTGACCGTGCCTGCGTTCCTGCGCCGCGCGTCGGCGCCTTTGCGACCGCGCCGTGGACCGGCAACAACGTTCCCTGCGAACCGGGCACCGGCGCGTTCTAGTCGCCGAATAACCTGCTTCGGCTGGCTCGATCTACTCGCATTGCTGTGCGGGCGGCCCTCGTCGATCACCGCCCTGAGAAGAGCGGGCTGGACTACGTTCCAGCCCGCCTTTTCTTGGTCGGTCCTCCGGATGCGAACATCGATCAAGCGTCTCCTGGTCGCGGCATTCCTTAAGCTGACTGCGAGTCGAACGGCATTCCAACTCTTGTGAAGGCAAATTGAATGGTCCGCGCGTCAAGCCTTCCTACTTTTTCACTATCGCGAAAGCTCGATCACGCAGCCACACCCGGTATCCTGCGTTGATCAGCGAAAACATCAAGTAGAAGGAGTGTTCTGATGAAACGGGTATTGATGATCCTGGCCACGGCCGCGCTTACCTCCGTGCTGGCCGTCGGCGCGGCCGATGCGCGGGGCGGCGGCGGAGGTGGTGGCGGTCACGGCGGAGGTTTCGGCGGTGGCGGGCACATGGGTGGATTTGGTGGAGGCGCGCACATCGGCGGCATCGGCGGCGGCACTCATCTCGGCGGCCTTGATAGCGGTGCGCATGTGGGCGGCTTCGGCGGAGGCGGTCATGTCGGCGGCATGGCGATGCGTGGCGACACGGCCCGGATCAGTGGCGATCATTTCGGCATCGGCGATCATCCCCATCCATATGGCACGGGCATCCACGACCACGCCATGCATCACTACGGCCGATACCGGCCGGGTTACGGTTACAATTATGGCGATTCTGACTGCTACGACTGGTACGTCCTGCATCCCGATCAGCCGCTGCCGCTAAGCTGCAGCTAGTGCGTCTGCAGCCTTTGCTTTCGGTCCGGATGAGCTTGTATCATCCGGACCGAGGCACCACCCATCGGACGCCTCAAATCAAAGTGACGGTTCTGAAGTCCAATTTACTGGCGTCGTATCGCCAGCGGCCTCACTTCGGGATCGGCGAGTTAGTCCATTCAACACCGCGAATGTGCCGCTGCAGGTCTCGATATCCGAAGACCGGCACGCGACACAGCGAGGCATCGACATCGTCTCGCGCGGCCATTCCGGGCGTCGTCTCATGCAATCGAGTGGACGCAGACCAAAGGAGCAAGCAATGAACACCGTCCCGAAGACGAACATGGAATTCATCGACATTCCAGGCACATCCATCCGCGCATCTCGCATTGCACTCGGGACGTGGGCGATCGGCGGTTGGATGTGGGGCGGGACCGACGAAAGCGATGCCGTCAAGACGATCCAGGAAGCGCTCGATCGGGGACTCAATCTCATCGACACCGCGCCCGTTTATGGCTTCGGTCGCTCCGAGGAGATCGTCGGAAAGGCCCTTGCCGACGGCCGCCGCTGGAAGGCGGTCATCGCTACAAAGGCCGGACTTGACTGGGAGAACGGCAAGCCGTTCCGCAACGCGCGCAAGGCACGCATTGTCGAAGAGGTCGAGAATTCGCTAAGGCGTCTCCGGACGGATGTCATCGATCTCTACCAGGTGCACTGGCCGGATCCGCGCATACCGATGGCGGAAACCGCCGAAGCGATCGGCGCGCTGCACCGCGATGGGAAAATTCGAGCAGTTGGCGTCAGCAATTTTAGTCCGGCACAAATGGAGGAATTCCGCAAGGTCGCGCCACTTCATACGGCCCAGCCACCCTACAATCTGTTCGAACGTGCCATCGAGCAGGACGTCCTCCCCTATTGCCTAGAGAAGAAGATCGCCCTCCTTGCCTACGGTTCGCTGTGCCGCGGTCTCTTGTCCGGCAGCATGTCCATATCGAGCAACTTCACCGGCGACGACCTGCGAAAGAGCGACCCCAAGTTTCGATCGCCACGGTTTGCACAATATCTGGACGCCGTTGGGCGGCTCGACCGGCTCGCGCGGGAACGCTTTGGCAAACGAGTGATCCATCTAGCAGTGCGCTGGGTGCTCGATCGCGGCGAACGGAACATTGCGCTGTGGGGTGCCCGGCGCGCCGAGCAGCTTTCGCCGATCACCGACGTGCTCGGGTGGCGGATCGATGCTGAAGCCGTGGCCGAAATCGATCGAATTCTTCAGGAGACGATCAAGGATCCCATCGGTCCCGAATTCATGGCGCCTCCGGATCGGGAGGCGGCATGATGGGCACGCAGTCTACAATCCAAATCGTGAGCCGGGACCGCTTCGACGCAACGACGGCCCAAACATCGGGCTCCCATCGCTTCGCCGCGATCGGACCGTCGCTGGGCATCACTTCGACAATCTGGGGTGGCCTCTTCGAAGTGGAGCCGGGCGCACGAACCGGAATCCACCACCACGGCGAACAGGACACGATCGCATTCGTCCTGTCGGGCCGGTGCGAAGTTCGCTGGGGCGACAGGGGCGAGTTCTCTGCACGCGCGAAGGCCAGCGACTTCATTCACGTTCCCGCGTTTCTTCCGCATATGGAGATCAATCCCTCCCAAATTCTTCCTTTCCGGTGGGTCGTGGTGCGCAGCACGCCTGTGCCGATCGTCGTCAATCTGCCGGACGGGCTCTGGTCATGAGCGAGGCGGCCTAACCCCGACATCTTTGATTTCCCCTGCAACACGGAACAGACATGGAAGATACACACGCCATTTTTCCAACCGTGGAGGTCACGCGCCGTACGGTCATCGAAACCGGCACGACCGCGCTGCTGTTGAGCAGCCTTCCACGAGGCGCGCTGGCCGGGACCGATCAGGTTGACCCTTCCCCCACGTCAACTGCACTTCGGGTCAACGGCCACCTGCACAATCTTGCGCTTGACCCCCGTACAACCTTGCTGGACGCCTTGCGTGAGCATCTGGCGCTCACCGGCTCGAAGAAGGGATGCGATCACGGCCAGTGCGGCGCCTGCACCGTTCTGGTCGAGGGACGCCGCATCAATTCATGCCTTACGCTTGCGGTCATGCACGACGGTCAATCGATAACCACCGTGGAAGGACTTGCGTTCGGCGAAGGGTTGCATCCCATGCAGGCCGCGTTCGTCGAGCATGACGGGTTTCAGTGCGGCTACTGCACTTCGGGCCAGATCTGCTCAGCAGTCGGCATGCTGGCCGAAAGCCGCGAGGGTGCGCCGAGCTATGTGACCGCGGATCTGACCCAACCGGCAACGGAGCTGAGCGACGACGAAATTCGCGAGCGGATGAGCGGCAATATCTGCCGCTGCGCGGCCTACCCGAACATTGTCGCGGCGATCAAGCAGGCAATGGGAGAACAGACATGAAAGCCTTCTCCTATGGGCGTGTGCAATCGGTCACGGATGCAGCTATCGCCGCGAGCAAGCCCGGCGTCAAGATCATTGCCGGCGGCACCAACCTGCTCGATCTCATGAAGTTGCAGGTGGAGACGCCATCGACCCTGGTCGACATCAACCGGCTGCCGCTCGACAGGATCGAAGAGACTTCGAAAGGTGGCTTGCGCATCGGCGCGTTGGTCCGCAACAGCGACCTCGCGGCAGATGTGCGGGTGCGGCAGCACTATGGCGTGCTAAGCCGTGCCCTGCTCGCCGGCGCGAGCGCCCAATTACGCAACAAGGCGACGACGGCGGGCAATCTGCTGCAGCGGGCGCGCTGCTACTACTTCTACGACGTCACGAAGCCCTGCAACAAGCGTGTACCCGGCTCGGGCTGTTCGGCGCTCGCAGGCTTCAACCGCATCCATGCGATCCTGGGCGGGAGCGAGGCGTGCATCGCCACCCATCCATCGGATATGGCCGTCGCCATGCGCGCACTTGATGCAGAGGTCGAGACGATTGACCACGAAGGCAGAACCCGCACGATCCCGATCGCTGACTTCCATCGGCTTCCAGGCCTCACGCCACAAATCGAGTCGGCTCTAGGGTCGGGCGAGATCGTCACGGCTGTGACGCTGCCTCCGCCGCCTCCGGGCGTCCAGGTCTACCGAAAGGTGCGCGACCGCGCGTCCTACGCTTTTGCGCTGGTTTCGGTGGCCGCCATCGTCGACAGCGTGCGCGGTCGAATTCGCTCGGCGCGGCTCGCCTTCGGTGGTCTCGC
>Ga0075367_10000003_pt1 | contig 49844 bp, 67 predicted proteins | sample EndMethybrTD3032_FD_71399 | JGI IMG/M metagenome (GOLD analysis project Ga0075367, IMG submission 71399) | Populus endosphere microbial communities from Tennessee, USA - Endosphere MetaG P. TD hybrid TD303-2 | ecosystem: Host-associated > Plants > Roots > Endosphere | place: USA: Tennessee... | reverse complement strand
GTAGAAAAGGAGACAGACGATGCAACCCGACGATGACGGCGTGATAGACTGTCCCGATTGTTACGGACGTGGTTGGGTCGATGACCCGAGTGACGGCGGTACGATGTGCTGCCCGAATCCCGATTGCGTAGACGGGAAAGTACCTGCGGACACAGTAGGAGACGATTGATGATACTTTTCGAAATTACGACCGGTTTGGTCGGGGAGAGTTACGAGCGGTGTTACGTGTGGACCGAATCTGAAGATGACGCTCGCACCCTGTTCGCGTTAAAAAATTCGCATCGCGAGATCAAGTCAATAACCGAATTACTCAATGATACTGAACCTGAATTTATAACGGAGATAAGTACCGAGGGATGGGAGACAGGACGATGAGTAAATTATCCCTGCCTGTTTTTCTCCAAAAATATCAGGGGTGTACCCGCTGCGAACTCCACAAGACGCGACAGAATATCGTATTCGCCCGCGGTGTGATCCCAAGTGACATTGTGTTCTGTGGGGAAGCTCCGGGTAAGTCAGAAGATGACTTGGCGGAACCCTTCATCGGAGTGGCGGGGAAGTTACTCGATCAAATCATTGCCGAGAGTGTACCTACGAACATTGTGTACTCCTTGTGTAACATGATATGTTGTTTACCTACCCGACAAGATGGAGAGATAAGTCAACCTGATTATGATCATGTGATGGCCTGTAGTGAGCGACTTCAAGACTTCGTGGAGTTGGCGAATCCGAAACTCATCGTGTGTGTCGGGGGCGTGGCGTGGGATTACCTCAACCCCGAGTGGAAGGATCGGATTCGGTTCCACCGCGAGATTCCGGTTGTCGAGATCACGCACCCTGCGGCGATACTCCGACAAAAGGAAATCTCAAGACCGTTCGCGATTCGGAAGTGTGTCGTAACCATCAGTGAGGCGATACGAGAACATCTTAAATAAGGAGTGACGATGGACCTGACAAACGTATCAATGAAGTCTCGGAAGAGTCCAAAATGGCGTGGTCCTACTGAGGACGGTATTACACAGGGAATGATTCGCGATTTCCTTTCGTGTCGCGAGCGGTTCCGTGTCCGGATGATCGAGGGTCTTCGTCATCACGACAAGTTCAATCACAAGTTCTTCTATGGTTCCGCATTCCATCTGTGTGATGAGTACCACGCGGCGGGAGAGGATTGGAAAGAGAAACTGTGGGAGTATGCCGAGGAAGAAGCGAAGAAGTACCCATTCAACCAAGAGGAAATCGACAGGTGGTTCAACGTCTGCATGGTTCAGTTCCCTGTCTACGTTGAGTACTGGAAAAGTATGTCACAGGTCGGAACTCGGAAGTCGCTACTACAGGAAGAAGTGTTCGACGTGCCCTATAAGTTGCCGAGTGGCCGCGTTGTGAGGTTGCGGGGGCGATGGGATGGCGTTGATCTCGTAACCGAAGGGAAGGAGTTGTTCATCCAACTCGTCGAGTCCAAAACTAAGGGGGATATTGACGAGCAGGCGATTCAGCGGCAATTGCGATACGATCTCCAAACTCAGATGTACCTGATTGCACTAGGAGAGTGTCGAAATAGTGGGTTAGCTGAGATTGATTATGCCCTTGAAACGAGGGGAGTTCGCTACAACGTAATTCGTCGCCCGTTGTCCGGTGGAGAGGGGAATATCAAGCAACTCAAGAACGAGACGAAAACAGAGTACTACGAGCGGTTGCGGGGCGTCATCGACGGGACCGGTGGCAAGCGTGGCGGCGAGAGCTATAAGGGACCGTCGTATTGGTTCATGAGATGGGATGTGACGATAACACTGGACGATATCGAAAACTTCAAGCGAAAGAGTTTCGATCCCATCTTGGAGCAAATCTGTGATTGGTATGAGTTCGTAACGTCATGTTACTCCGCTGAGATAAACAGAGACAATCTATATAAGAGTCGAGATGGAATTCACTTCATGCAACCATTCGGCGTGAGTGACCGTGGAATGGATGAGATCGACTACTACATCATGAACGGTGACCGGACGGGTTTGGTAGGAGTTTCGGATCTGTTTCCTGAACTATCTAGTAAGGAGTAAGTAATGACTGAACGAGAGAAATTAGAAAAGAATGCTTCTGCGTACCTGATCATTGGCGATATTGACAAACCATTTCACTTACCCGAGTGTGAGTGTGACCAGTGTGAACAGTGGCGGAAAGATAAAGATCGTCCTACGCATAAGGAACTACGGGAGAAGAAGAAAGATGCCTAGACTCTACGAAACGCAATGCAGGGAGTGTAATGCGTATGCGGTTCTCAACGGAAGATGTCGTGAGTGCGGTCACAATTCTAACGAACCCGAGGAACACAGCGATGCCCCCGAGAGTGACGAAAGTACAGTCGGTAGAGATGCGGAACGGCCAAGCGGCAACACCCCTACCGACGGGGGGACTACTGAGCCGGGGGATTGACGTTAGTAAGTTAGCATCTCCGTACATTTCGATGCTCCTCTACGGTGGGAATCGTGTTGGTAAGACAACACTAGCCTGTACCTTCCCTAAACCTATTGCGATGTTCTCATTTGAGCCGAATAAGACAGGAGGTGCATCATCGGTTATCAGTCCTAAGTACGAAGGCGTCAAACTGTTCCGAATCAAGTATCGAAAGGATCAATACGACGATGATTCGGTGTTCGAGGGTACGTCACAAGCGATGCAATTAGTGGAGGAACTCGTACACGACAAGTACTTTAAGACTGTAATTGTCGATTCCGCTACTTCGATGCAAGACCTATATCTACAGGAAATTCTCAAGGTCGATAAGTTGCCTGAACAATTGAAAGTCGGTCGAGATGGGGTGTCGGGTGACGACTACAAGAAGCGAAGTGAACTCACCAAGGAAGGACTCCGGCCATTTATTAACCTGAGAAAGAACGTCATCGTCATCGCGAAGGAGCGTGACCACAACCCGCCAAAAGAGGAGAAGATCAACCCCAACACCGGCAAGATTCAACCTGATATGCGTCCGAAAGCGTTACGGGGTGTCGGGACCAATTCGTATTTTGCGGCCGACTTGGGGAGTGCAACGGCGTTATGGCTCAACGATGCCTGTGATATCATTTGCCGCCTATTCGTAACCGATGAGACGATTACGCAGACGGTAGACATGGGGGAACTTGGTACACAGGAATCCATCGTGAAAACAGGTAGACAGGTCAACCGGTTGCTTACGAAGAAGACGCCACCCTATGAGGCGGGGCTACGGACGCCCAACAAGAACTGTCCCGATTATATCGACAACGCGGTAGGTGATGACATCATTAACATCGTTCGGGGGGAGTGAGATATGAACTGTTTTTGTACTATGCGTGACGGGGCACACGAGTACGTTTGTGGCAACGTCGGTGAGTACGAGTATGTACACTGTATGGACTGTGATGGTACGTTCTGGATGTGCGAGGTGTCGATGTCTCGGTGCCGTTCATGTCGAGAAACTTACGAGAACTCGGATGCGTATAAGAAATCGATGGAAGAGGCTAGATCACAGTTCCTCAGTGACTACTATAGAGGGAAAGCATGAGCAAGAAACGGAAACCCAAGGTTGAGTACGAAGAGGTAGAAGTTGTCACGAAGGTACTTATGCCAATTTATACCGAGTGCCAAAACTCGGGTTACAAAGTTCACCCTCAGAACGGGTGGGTCAAGGGCGTCCGGTGCAGTCGGGGTTGCCGGGTACGCTGTAGCATCTGTAGTAATCCTAATTGCGACAATCCCGACGGTCAACACTGAGGAGTGAATCATGAAGATTAAGAAGGGCGACAAACTAACTGTTAATTGCAGGCGTAAGGGCGTGTATAACGCGGTCGCCACGAAGGACTTTGACACCGAGAAGGACGACTGGGATGCAGTCGCGTTGGATCAAGATGAACCGATTCAAGGGGCGTCGTCGGTATGGGAAAAAGGCGATGACGTGCCGTGTCGAAACGGCGGTGCCACAGTGACTAAACGTACCTAGTGTGTTTTCCTTCAAAAAAAGTCGGCGGGACTCGATAATCGACTATTGACACCCGTGATAATTTACCCAAGCGTCACAAACAACTCAACGAGGAGAAACGACAATGGCGAGCAAGGTTACACAGTCCGAGTTCATGGCGAACTACGGCGAGATCAAGGGTTCCGAGGTTGCCGATAAGCTGAAGGAACCGCCGAAGACAGGCATTATTAAGTTGCCGGGAGGTATTGAGAACGGGATACTGAAGTTGAAGGAATGTTACTTCGGGAGGAATGAGAACGGTGACTTCTTCCGAATCGCAGGTACAGCAGAATCACCTGAGAATCACGATCACGTTCCCGTTCGGGGACTCCAATCGTCTCAGGTTGTCAACTTCAAGCCTGAGACGTGGGACAAGCCCGATGATCGTGGGGTGTCACCCAAAGATGAGGTAATTAACTACATGCGGATGTTGGTGGGGGATGGACCCTTCCGGGTGGAAAAGATCAACCTCATCACGATTGCGGAGTCTATTCACACACGGGCCAACGACAACACCAAGAAACCTATTTACGTGTGGTTCTCGACGACGAAAAGTGATGGGAAGAAGATCAATCCGAAAACGGGGCAACCATACCCCCCACGAGTGTTCGAGAACTGGCATGGTACGAGGGGATTGGAGAACTACACCCCGAAGAACGCGGGTAATCTCGCACCGGGACTCAAGGTGAAGGAAGAAGATACTAAACACAACGGTACTCACAAGGAAGTCGAGAAGCCGAAGAAGGACGAATCCAAGGAACCTGAGAAACCGATTGAGTACTCCGACGATCAAGACCTGTCGTCACTCGCGACCCGTGCGGCGAATGGTGACAGTGAAGCGGAATCGACCATCCGCGAGATGTTCACGAAACTCGGCTACACCGACGACGATTGGGATGGGACGACTTCATTCGATCAGATCGTGGACATGATTCGCGGCGGTGCGAAGGAGGGGACAAAGGAGGAAGGTAAGAAAGAGGAGAAAGAGTTTATCCCCGAACCCGGTAACACGGTCTGTAAGTACGCTCCTCCCGATGCCCGCTCGAAGGTGGGAAAGCGATTGAAACAGGTCGATGTGTCGGTGGAGAAGATCGACAAGCGATCCAAGACGATGACACTCAAGGCTCTCGATTCCGACAAGGTGTTCGAGGGTGTGAAGTGGAACGACGAACACGTTTCGTATGACTGAGGGGAGGTGATGTGTAAGTGAAGGTTCGCAGAGATCAAGACATGCGATTCGATAGATTAGCGTAGATACGAGGCGGTCGGAGGGAGAGTGTAACGGAGTGAAGTCAGCACTCTTACGAGTAGTCAGGGTATCGGGGTCACGAGGGTGTCACCCGCATGAGACTACGGCGTGGATACAGATACCATCTACGCCCCGCCGCGAATAAACTTGGTTCCGACACAGTAATGGTACTGTACTGATGAGGAGTCCGCGAGACAACACGGCACTGGTGCGATTGGCGACAATCAAGACGCGGGAGGCCAGTGTGACCACGGTGAAAGCCCGACTGCCACAAGCAAGCGGTCAGGAAGTTGTCCTCAGAATCCGACGATGTGGGTTGTGTTCGTCGGGTTAACGGCGGGTACTCGGTTCGATTCCGAGCGGAACCATTTGGCGTGCCGCGTCCGAACTTAGGGCGAGTGGGCGACACCCTTTCCGGACGCGGTTACGCCTTTTCTCATCCCCAACCTTACAGGAGGAAATTAGGTGTGGCATCCTCTCTGTCACATATGGTTAGCAAAGAGAGGGGTTTGTCCTCGTAGCTCAATGGTAGAGTAGCTAGTTCTAAACCGGCGTGTTGTGGGTTCGACTCCCACCGAGGACTCTCTAAGCGGCTAACTGTTCAACTTCGGACTCTTCTTCACTAACGGATTGATTCACGCCAACGAGTCTCAGGCACTCATCGACCGTGAGAAATGGATCGCAGAGGAACCAAGCGAGTAGCTTTGCTTGGTCACGGGTCATCATTGGTAGGTCGGGCGTTACAACGCTTCGCGTGGACATGATCGGTACTCCTTGTTGCCATAATGACGGGACACTCTCTCGTTACGTTAGGTTCATGCAAATCTCGTTCCTTGTGGAGATACACATGATTACAATGGCGTTGGACGGAGAATCCACGGGGGTAGATCACTTCCACGGCACTGAGCCATTCTACTTTACTACAGCATTTGAGAACGGTCAACAACAGAACTTTGAATGGAAGGTGGACCCACTCACTCGCGAGGTGTTGGTCGAACCCGATGACGTGGAGGCACTTCGAAAACTGATAGATAGGGCAGACCGGATCATCGGACAGAATCTCAAGTTCGATGCTCATTTACTCAGTACTATTGGTATTGAATTACCTTTTTCAAAGATCGAAGATACGCTAATTGCATCCCATGTGCTCGCATCGGGGATGCTACACGATTTGATGAACTTGGTGCGTCAGTACCTTCCACCGAAGTACGACATTGAACGATTTGAGAAGGAACTCGACGAGGCGGCAAAGTCGGCCCGTCGTTATGCTCGTTCACACCTGAAGGATTGGAAGATTGCTCACGAAGGGTTAGATGGAATGCCTTCCATGAAAGGGACTCCGCATAAGTACGATCTGTGGTTACCGAAAGCCGTTGCAGAGCATGAGGGATTCGATAAGGACCACGAGCATTATAACTGGCACACAGTACTTGAAGTCTACGCATCGCATGACTCGGCAGCGGTCATGATGCTATGGCCCGTAATGGAAAGAGAACTCAAGAAACAGGGGTTATGGAAAATCTATCGGTGTCGGATGGAGTTGCCGTACATCGCGAAGAAGATGGAGCACTACGGCGTAACGGCCAATGTCACTGAAATCAATCGATTGGAAAGAGAGTACACACAAGAGGCTGAGTACTTGGAGAAGGTGTGCGTCAACATTGCGGATGGGTACAACTACGAACTCGATCTTCCGAAAGGACCGAGGAACAAGAACCTCGAAACATTCCTGTTTGACGTGATGAAGATTCCTGTACTCGAATACACCGAGTCCGACAAGCCATCCCTCAACGCGGAAGTGAAGGAACGATATGAACAGACGTTACCGAGGAACACCAAACCGCAACTCTTCATGAAGTCCTATAACCGCAAGACCGAATTAGAGAAGGCAGTAGGAACGCTCAAGAGTTACAAGAAGTTTGGTGTTTGCACTGATAATCCTGATTACGTTCGCATCCACTCCAATCTGAACCCAACGGGGACAAATACACTGCAATGGAGTAGTTCCAATCCGAACTCTCAGAACGTAGGAGAGCAGAGTACCGCGAACTTGAGAAGAGTATTTGGACCGATGCCCGGTCGCGAGTGGTACTCAATGGATGGGAAGAACTTGCAACTTCGAATACCCGCATTCGAGGCCGATGAGAAAGACTTGATTGAGGTGTTCAACAATCCGGATCAGGGACCGTACTTCGGTTCCTACCATATGGTCATATTCGACATTGTTCACCCCGAGAAATTCCAAGAATACGGCGTCAAGGTGAAGGACTCAGACAATCCGTATTATCAGTGGTACAAGCGAGTGAAGAATGGAAATTTCTGCGTTCCGATGACTACGACGGCCTTAACCAGCGAAGGATGGAAAAGTTATGATGAGGTGCAGATTGGTGACAAGGTGCTTGGTTACGACGGAGGTAAATTGAAGTGGAATAAAGTAATCAGAAAATTTAAGTTCAACGACGCTCCTCTTATTAAAATTCGGAATCATCACTTCGAGGCGGTGACAACTTCCGAACACAGGTGGATTGGTACGAAGAGAAAAATAGTCAATGGGGTACGAGGATACTACCCAGAGTTTTTTACTACAAAAGACATAACTGCTGAACACACTATTACATTGTCCGCTGAAGTTTGTGACAACAGCAGGAATGGGCTGACTAAGTGGGAAGCGGCAGTCTTAGCATTGGTTTACACAGACGGTCATATCGAACAAGGGAAATTCGTTGACTCACCATCACAGGCGGGTGGGAGAAAAGTTAGATTCGATGCTTCGATACACCAATCGAAGCCTGCTGGAATCGAGTATATACAAAAGGTTTTAGATGCTTGGGGGGGAGGATACAAAACTTCATTTCGTCCAAAAACAGGAATTGTAGAATGGCGTCTTGATCCAGAATCAGCCCGTGGACTATGGAGAAAGTCACAGTTGAGATTCGGCGTAGGGAAGTTCGACCAAGATTTTGAGGAGCTAGTTTTGAAGTTGGGTACGGAAGCGAGAAAAGAATTTCTTAACGCTGTTCACGTAGCGGAGGGTCACCGTGACCGCCGTGGTGAAAAGATTTACTCTCAAAATGAGGGTAAATTTGCAGATGCTATCCGACTAGCAATATTCATGTGCGGCAATTACGTGACACAGGGAGTTGCGACAAAGAACGGATTGTCGGACAAGAATTGCTTACGTCTTAGAGCCTGTAAGCCATTTGTAAACGGTACGAGGATAGTTAAGGGAGACGCCGGACGTGGAGACGTTTGGTGTATCGAAACTGAACTAGGAACGTGGGTTATGCGGCAAGGAGATAGGATTTCACTGACGGGAAACTGCCGACAATTCGGCGGTCAACGGGAGAAGGTAGACGCAACATTCGGTGTGACTGGTGCGTTCGATAAGATCGCATTCCGATTTCCCAAGATCGATGCTCTCTCGCGGAAGTATGTTGCTCTCGCTAACCGACAGGGTTACGTGGAGACGATTCCCGACATTTCACAAGACCCGACTCGTGGTTACCCTCTAATGACAGAGCGTAACGAGTGGCAAACCGTCTCGCCCACTATCCCCTTTTGCTACCATATTGCGGGTACGGCCCAACAATGGATGTACCGGGGGATGACGCGGTGTGAAGAGCAACTTGTGGAGTGGCGGAAGCAGGGAAGCGACATATGGATGATTATTCAGGTACATGATGAGTTAGTGTTTGATGCCGCGATTCACCCTGACAATCGAAACAAGATGCTACGTCTGAAAGGACTACTAGAAATCGGTGGGCAACACATCGGAGTACCGACGCCGGTCAGTTGCGAGCATCATCCTGAATCATGGGCCGTTGGAGTCGCGATCTAACAACCTAGGAGTAGCACGATGCAATCGCCTGTACTTAATGGTTCCCCCCGCCGACACATGCCGCATCGGAGGAAGAACTTCACTCATGAGGTCACCATCAACGGGACCAAGGTTGAACTCACCTGTGGCATGTACGAGGACGGCACGCTCGGGGAAATCTTCATCGACTGTGACAAGTTCGGTTCGGCACTCCGAGACTGGATCGGCGGATACGCGACACTCTTCAGCACGTCTCTACAGTATGGCGTCCCCCTTGAAGTCCTCGTGAAGTCATTCGCCCACTCCCGGAGTGACCCCTGTGGACCTGTCACGGGACACCCGACGATTACACACTGCACGAGCATCCTCGATTTCATCGCACAGGTACTCAGGGAGGAGTTCTTGCAATGAGGGTACTCAAGCATGGATCACTTGCGTCTCGTCTCTACATAAGGCTCAAGGAATCGCCTGTACCGGTTCGCACCTCCATTTTAATTCGTTACGCGGGAACTCCGCGGTCGCACGTATGGGCCGCGTTATCGCGAATGGAGAAGAGGGGGGAAGTCATACGCTCTCGTAGGGTTGCCGAGGGGAATGGGTGTCGGTGGGGATATGTGGCAACATCTCGTGTTACATTTTGGTCTGTCAAGGAGTAGCGATGGTACGATATTGGACTCGTAACCGAGTGGAGAAGCTACGGGCAATCGCGAGGCAGGGGGGAACGAGACAGGATGCTGCCGATGAGATCGGGTGTACGTTTAACGCGGTGAGGCACGCGAGTCGAAGGTACGGGGCAGACTTCCGACTCGGCAGCGGGCAAATCGACGCGATCCAAAGGGCGAAGGTGCTCGACTACTACTTGGCGAATCCGGGGTGTACCCTATCTGATGTGGGAAGGGCAATCGGACGAAAGCCGCAAGTTGTTGGGCACATGGTACGCTACTTGGTATCTGATGGGATCATGAATAGGATTGGCACGAACAACGGCGGGATGCGTTACATACTGACAGAAAAATGGTTCGACGCCGAGAGGAAGGGTAGGATCGGTGCCAAAGAACTCTACCGAAAATACCTCGAAGAAGTCCAAGAGAGAGTACCGCAAGTGTGCCGAGTGCCGGGTCAAAAAGTTCCTGATAACACCCAAGACGCGACTCAAGGTAGTCTGTAGTAGGCAGTGTGGTAGAATATACCTGAGCCGCAAATTCCAGAAGAAGGAAACCGAGGATACTACAGATGGCTAAGCGAGAACAGAAGGTACGTCACATTTTACCGTTGAGTGGTAAGGACAGTCTGTGTACCGCGATTGTGCAACGAGATAAAGAACCTGACTTGCCGTATGAGTATGTGTTTTGGGATGTTGGAGTGGAGCTACCTGAGACATATCGTTGGTTGAATGACGTAGAGAAGAAACTTGGTATCTCAATTCACCGAGGCGGAAAGAACTTGGAGGAGACGATTACTCGCGTCGGACACCTCCCCTCACAGGCGAGACGATTCTGTACCAAGATTGCCAAGTTAGAACCGTACAAGGAGTTCATCCACAAGGATCGGACGGTGGATAAGATCATTAACTACGTCGGGTTCCGCTACGACGAGAAGGACCGGATACCAAGGGGTGGCGTGGACCGCATCACCGAAGTGGACGGAATCGACTGTCAGGAAGTATACCCGCTCATCGAGGCCGAAGTCGGGATTGCCGACGTGTACCGAATCATATCAGACGCGGGATTGTCTGTACCCAACTTCTTTTGGCAACGACTCTACGACGCAGTGTATGAAAAGTGCGGTCCAAGTTCACAGGCGTTCTTGGACGAGTTGCCGCCGTGGACGAAAGCCTACCTGTTCAACTGGCGTTCTCGGTCAAACTGCTACTTTTGCTTCTACATGCGGCTCTACGAGTGGGTGGGACTCCTCGAACACCACCCTGATATGTTTGCCCACGCCGAAGAGTTGGAGCGGGTGTGGGGCAACTGTCGATCCGAGACACGGGTGGAGAAGCACGAAGATTTGCATATGAAAAAGAACTTTGACTTCCACATCGGATGGCCTCTCCCAAACATCAGACGTGAGGCACCGCGACTATTTGAACGGCGTGTAAACGACGTGTATCAATTGGTTGTCGAAGGGCGAACGAAACCCCGATACGAACTTGACCTACTGTCATCTACCTCATGCGGTGCCCTGTGCGGGAAGTAAGTACGGAGATTAGAATGGCAAATGCCTACCTAGTGACCCATAAGCTCGAATGACGCATTTCTACCGGCCTAGCGTGCTCGCCATTAAACGAACTCCCTCCAATCGTGAGGGAGTAGCATTTTCGCGATAACTCGGCACGTTGCACGCTAGGAAACGAAGAAACCCCAGAGAGTATCCGGGGTGATTTTGTTTACGGAGTTGAATTACTTCGACACGGTAACAGCCTTCTTACTCTTCTTCACAGGCTTCTTTTTGGTTTCGCCATTCTTCGAGAACGGTTTCGCGTGCGGTTTGCCGAGTGTCGCCAGCGTCTCGCCGTTCTTCTCGGTCGCCTTCTCGCCCAACGCTCCGAGGAAGTACACGTTCCCTCGCTCCTCATCGTAACCGATCTTGACCATCCCGCGAGAGAGGAGCGACTTGAACCCTTCTCGTGCGTCGTGTGCCTCACGGTTCTCTACCTTCGCGGCACCAAGTCCACGCTTCATGACCTGTGTGGAGATGTTAGCCTTCTTCGCGAGTTGTTCGAGGCTCAACCCATTGGCCGCGTCGGTTGCGGATGCTGCTTCGAGTGCCTTGAGTGCTCGGAGTTGCATGGTGCGAAGTTCGGTCGGTTCCTTCTTCTTGGCACCCTTGGGAGATGTCTCATTGGACTTCGCAGGGGTCTTCTTAACAGGCTTCTTACTCGCTTTCACTTTCGGTTCCTTGGTAGGTTTGGGAGTGATTACTGTTGTAGCATCATCGAGTGGAACTCCCGCATTAATCGCAGCGGCGAGTTTTGGCTTGCCTTTCTTAGCGGCATCGGCGGCACGTTGCTTGGCGAGCGATTCCGCCGCTGTGGGTCGCTTCTTCGGTGTGGCCACAGGTACATTCTCGACAACATCCATTGAGAAACCTCCACCGATGTCAACGGTATCGGTGACTCGTTCTTCGGTTTCGACAACTTGGTTCGTTTCGGACATGGTAGACTCCTTAGTTTGATAGTAACCCCGAAGTTGGGGAGAACCCCGCTCTCGGATTGCACGAGAGGACCGCTAGACGGGGTTATAGGGTTAACCACAGAGTATTTCGATAATGATATCATCGGTCAGAGCATTTTCGAGTTGATGCGGGTCACAATTGAGTATGTGGCACATTTCTAACCGAACGTCGTAATCGAGAGTTTGGCACTTGTTGAGTTTTTCCCATGCCGTGTATGCCGCTTCCGCGAGTTGCTTGACGTTCATCTGTCTTACTCCTTGGTTCCGTCAACCGGTGTGATTGACTTCACGGGTATACTACCCCCACTCGATTATCGAGTCAATAGTTTTCCACCCGATTCATCCGCGAAATGCCTGAGACACAGGGAATCACGGAGATGCAGGTGAAAAATATTTTTGATTTTGTTTCGGAAACGATTCTGAACGAGGATGCGATATGCCCCCAACCGACGACACACCGACATGCCTCAAACCGTTTCGCTATCACGGTGTCGAATTCCTCAAGGAGTCTACCGATGAGATGCTGTGCGAGTGTCCGTTCTGTGGGAAGAACAAGTTCTACGTCGGTCTTGTTGATAAGGATGAGAAGCACTTCGCGGGAGGGTGGCGATGCCAAGTGTGCGGAACCGGTGGCAATCACCTCACGTTTATCAGGTTGCTTCACGCCGAATCGTGGAGGATTACTTTCGATTACAAATTCCTCGAAGGACATAGGGGACTACCCGCCGATGTGATGCGGGCATGGGGAGTCTGTCGATCCGTGACAACGGGAGATTGGTTAGTACCGGGATACTTGGTCAATGGCGAGATTGGCAATCTGTCAAAGTACCTCAAGATGCGGAATGACAAAGGTGAGGAGTTTTGGTCCCCGATACCGACTCCCACTCTTGCTCAGTGCTACTTTCGACCGGCGGGCGAATGGGACGAATCGAAACCCGATCTGTTAATAACGGAAGGGTGTTGGGACGGGATGGCGTTATGGGGTTCTTTGAGAGAAAGCGACCCCTCATCTCTTGCTACGAAAAACATCATCAGCGTACCCGGATGTCAGACGTTCCTTGATCCGTGGAAAAAACTTACTCACGGGAAGAACGTGACGATTCTTTTCGACAATGATCATCCCAAACGGAATATCAAAACTGGTACTGTTACACATCCGGGATATGACGGTATGGTGAAGTTGGCAGGTACGATTTCGGAGGTGGAAGAGTCCGAGAAACCGGTGTCGATCTCATACATCGATTGGTCCGGCGAAGGAAAACCATTTACTGATAAGTATCCCGATGGATTCGATGTACGGGATCATCTTTCTCTCAAAAATGGCAACTCATCGAGTCTCATCAAGTCTCTCCTCGAACTCATCAAGCCGGTTCCTTCACAGTGGGTCGATGGGAAAGCGATTCAACGTGGTTCGGGTAAGGCGAAACCGATCGAGGCCGAGAAGTGTACGAGTTGGAAGGTACTCGTGAATGCGTGCCGCAAGGCAATGAAGTGGAATGACAACCTCGAAGGGGCAATGGCGGTCTGTCTCGCGTCAATCGCGTCGGTGAAGTATCGGGGGAAGGGGAAACTGTGGGTCAAGCTCGTATCCCCCCCGGCATCGGGCAAGACGATGCTACTCGAAATGATGATCGCGGCCAATCGATACTGTATTATGGAATCCGACTTCCGGGGGTTCTACTCCTTTTGGAATCCCGAGAATAACGGCGATGAGGGTAAGGACTATTCGCTCGCGGGGAAGTTGTTCGACCGGACGCTCATTACGAAGGACGGTGACACGATCCTACAATCAGCCTATAAGGAAACGATCCTTTCACAAGCCCGTGACTTATTCGATGGACAAGCGGCGAACAGTGCCAAGAATGACATCAAGCGTCAATACGCCGGACTCCTGTTCACTTGGATACTCGCGGGGACGAATGCGTTGAGACAGTTGGACACATCGGAATTGGGTCAACGCTTCATCGACTACTGTATTATGGAGAAAATCGATTTTGAAACAGAGCGAGACATCATCCGTCGTGCGATCCGTACCGAGGTCCGCAATTCCGCGATACAATCGAACTGTCAAGTCGAGTCGACGATGGACGTGGACTACCTGCGAGCAACGAAACTGTGTATCGGGTACATCCACCATTTGAAGTCTCATGCAGAACTTGGGGAGGGGATGGAGTTTTCTTCCAAAAACGAGGACCGGTGCCTCGATCTCGCACAGTTTGTATCATTCATGCGTGCTCGTCCGAGTAAGAATCAAAAGGAGACTGAGACGCGGGAGATGGGTACGCGATTGGGACAACAATTCTCTCGACTCGCTCGGTTCTTGGCTCTTGTAATGAATAAGAAGTCTGTCGATAGGTCAGTGATGCAAATCGTTGAGAAGGTGGCATTCGATACCGCCCGTGGGCGAACGTTAGAGATTGTCAAAGCGGTATCCGAATCTGGTACAATGGGACTCGATCTCCGTGGTGTCGTAAGTGTCACCAAGCAAATCACCCATGAGGAATCACCGTACTTGGAGTTCTTGACAAAGATCGAGGCACTTGAGAAGTTCGACAACGGCGTACCGAGTGTGGCGAAGAATCAGTACGCACGGTGGAGACTAACGGAATCGTTCCGGAAACTCTTTAAGGAAGTCATGAGGGGGAAGTAACATGGTCATCGGTGAGTATCCCTGTTGTAATGGCGAGTTGATGATACCGTTGCCTGATCGTCAACTACCGTGTTTCTCAACCGAGAACTGTCCTCATTGCGGGTGTAAGGTTTGGCATAGGTTATCGAGACTCGACCCTCAATCATGGACCGATGAAGCATTCCATGAAGAGTTCGACGTAGACGAGACTACGCGACAGATTCTTCCAAGGATCAAACCGGATGCTGTAATTGGAGGAGAGTATGAATCCGCGAATACAGATCAATAAGAGAAAGAGTGGTTGGGGGAACGTGAGTTACGATGTCTATGTTGACAGTGCATTCATCAGAAACTACCGGACCAAGAAGGAAGCAAAGGAAATGGGCGAGAAGAAGATTGTTACCAAGAAAGAACAGGAAGACCAATTAGCGGAGTACATCAACGACTTGGCAAACGATGAGGTAACATGATGTCTAAAGGATGCGTCTATTTGATCCACTTCGAGAGACGATTCAAGCACGCTCAACACTACCGAGGCTACACGAAGGACCGGACTCCCGAGAAGCGAATTGAGGAACATCGAAACGGGACCGGTGCGAGGATCATGCAGGTGGTGAATGAGGCCGGTATCCCGTGGGTATTAGCGAGAGTTTGGAAGGGGAAGGGGCGGAAGTTCGAACGGAATCTTAAAAAGGTGGCAATTTGTGACATTTGCCCGATTTGTCAGAGTATTGAAGAGTTGGAACTACTAGAAGGGGAGACAAATGAGCAAGAACAAACACGTCGAAAAGAACCCGAAAGAAAGTGTTCTGTGGCGTGAGTTCAATGAGTGGGCGGGAATGAACAGTGTGAGTATGGATCACGAGTCCGATTGGCGTCCGTGGTGGGAATGTTTCCTTGCTGGTGCGTTAGCGGAACATCAACGACAACAAATATTTCACGGAGAGAACCGATGAAAGAGTCTCATTTCGAGAAGTGGTACAAAGAGTGGTATTGGTCAAAGGCACAGGAGAAAGAACTACCATCGGCATCTGATATTGCTGAAGAAGCGTGGAACGCGGCACTCCGATTGGCGGTCCTCCAATTGGAACAGAGTCACCGGTTTAACGCGGCGGCACAGGTCGAACTCTTACTCGAAAAGGGGGCAAACAGTGGCGAAAGTCGGAGAGTCCCTGATTGACGCCCACAACGCCTACGTGGTCAAGTTGCGGGAGTACATCCAGGCCGAACTCGACAAGATGTGTACTTTGACCGAGCAATTGGATAGAATCGACGAGTTGTTGGAGAAGGCGAATTGTGGCGAGTGCGACACGCCTGTTATCATCACCGAAAGGAACATTGACAATGGCAAAATCTGACCGTGACAAGCGGGGGAATGGGAGTGGTCCTCCCCCTTCTGATTTCGACAAGTTCGTGTCGAGTGCATTGGATTCCGTCGTGACGATGCAACCTAATGCCGACAACCCGACGCAAAATCAGATAATAACTGACGCGACATCGGGAACGATTCCGAGGATCGACCAAACACCGGCGGGAATCAAGGACGTGGATTATCTTCCACCGCAAGCGGTCCCGTCTACACAACGAGTACGCCCCTCCGAAACTCTCCGAATGAGTAACCCCGAGGCATACACCCTCAACTCATACCAACAAATGCTTCGAGAGGAAGAGGCGAGGATTGTAAATCGTGACGCGGGGAGGACGCAACCGGTTCCCTACGATCCTAATGCGACCGATCCGAGTAAGAAGGTTCAACAAGCCCTCTCTCTCGAAGAACAAACGCTCGTGGCGTACCGTGCAACTCTCCGACAGGATGAGGAGAGACTTGCGAAACTCCCGCCACCCCCGCCGGCACCGCCCATGCCGGGACTCGATTCCATCGTGGGAGTCGGTCACAACTACCACGGGGTCAAGGAACCAGTCTTCAAGGAAGGAGCGGATAAACTCGCGGTCGAATCGTACTTGTTACTACGCCGGATGGTCGCGGGTCAGTACATTAATCCATTTGGGAACGTCTACCACGATGCGTTGAACCTGTTAGAACGGATGAAGGGTGAACTCGAAGTACCGTCTGTACCTCTTGAGAAGAAAGCGTAAGGAGGGAATAATGGAACCACGAGAGTTGCCATCTGTGGGGTTGAGATCGAACACGTTCTATTACGAATGGTACTTACGACAACTGTTGATGAACATGGCTCTTGAGTACTATCTCACAATGTCAGGGGTTGTTTCTCAAGATCAAAATGTACACGACATTCCAATTGTCGTAGACGAGAGTAAGGAGTCGTAAGATCATGCCATCTCCCAAGGGGCGTAGGAAGCCGCGAGAACTCAATCAACAACAACGGATGTTCGCCGAATGTTACCATCTTTCGGGAAATGTAACGCAGTCTTATAGGCAAGCATACCCCACAACGACCGCGGAATCGTCATGTGCGACAGCGGGTTCGAGGTTGTTAAAAGATGTCAAGGTCAAGGCATATCTGAATGAATTAAGGAGTAAACAAACAGAGCGTGTTGGACTGACATCAGATTGGGCAATTACGCAGATGATGGACTTGTTCAATGACGCCAAGAAATCGGGGGACTACAACGCTGCTGCGAGTGTACTGAATATGATCGCGAAACACTTGGGACTGTACGAGGTGCACCAGAAACAGAAGCACGGCTACACTCAGGAAGATGTAGAACGCTTGAAGAACGAGCTAAAGGAGAAGGGTTTCGACCTGAATAGACTCAATGACAGGTCAGATAACTGACAATCCTTTGATCGGAGATAGCACATGGAATTGACAGATGAGATAATCTCGAAGGTGGGAGAAGACTTTCAACGAGGTATAGAAGAATTACTCCTGCTACATCCCAAGATTTCCCCTGAAGATGCTAAGTATGAATCGACGCTGGCCATGAATTTCGCCCTCTATCGCATCCGCATTTTCATTTCAAAGGCAGACAAACTATGACAGATGGTGAACGTGCTCGACTCAAGGATACGAAATCTCTATTCGATATCGCTTCTACAAAAGTTATGGGCAATTCAATTGAGATGGTGTTCTATACGACGATCTCGATGACGATAGGTTGGATGCTTGATGAGAAAGTGTACCGCGAGAACTTCGAGGAACATATCAAACGCTTGAAGTCGATGGGCGTCGAACCTGCGAAGTCTGTTATAGAACCTACCGGTAACTAATCGCCCCGATGATTGAGTCATTGCTTACCGTGGTATAATGGCCACGGTATTTTTACGTACATAGGGAACAGTCATGACAACAGAGCAAGATTTCCAAGACATGTTAGACCGTAATCCCGAGGATCACGCGACCCGTCTCATACTCGCGGACTTCTTACAGGAGAGGGGTGATCCGAGGTGGGAGGGGTATCGGGCGTTGGGGCTACTGATGATACTACCGGAAGATTACGGAGGAATTTACTCTTGGACTTGGTGGAGGCGGTCGGGGTTTCCCGAGGGAACAGATGTCGGCATGGTGATTGATAATTGGTTTGATTTAATAGAAGGAGAGCGTACAGCAGGTAGCGATTGTCGAGACTATCGGGCAAGACAAACAGCCGAAGACGCGGCGGCGTTGGCATTCTCGAAGTTGAGTGACGGGGAGAAGGGGGAGATATTGAATGGTGTGTTGGGTACTGTTAATTAACGAGATGAATTATTTTATTTTGAATGATATGTTTCTAGCAGTCTACTCAGTCTCATGTCTACTTACGCTGATCAGTCCACACTCGCGTTCCGCTCGTTGCGACACATGGAGGTAAAGAGGTTAATTAATACAGGTAAAAGACGCCCCCCTCTTACTCCCCCCGTGAAAAGGAAGTCGAGAGGGACATCTGTTATAGACGCCCCCTATCGAGACGGGTGTGTGTTCTTTACTCCCACTCCACCGTACCGGGCTTGTTGTCGCGGAACCTTTCAAATCGCCGTGGGGTACGCCACAGGTAACGAGATCGGGTTGAGCCGCCGCGTAGAGTGTCACCGGTGTTTCCAATCCGCCCGGTTCGGTGAGTCACATCCGTATGAGCATTTTTATTCGGCTCACTCGAATCACCCCGCTACACTCTAAGAGGCGGAATGATCCAACTAGGGAACTATGATGCCGAATTCGCACTCCCCCGTCAAACCTATTTTTGAGAGAGAATCATGCTACGTAGAGAATCGAAGGAAAAAGTGGTGACGCCAAAGGTGGAGAGTACGTGTGATACGTGTGGGAAATCATCACAGATACCTAAGTGGGTATTCTTCTACACCAATGGCCGCGTCTCCTGCCGTCTTACTCGGTACTGCCGTGGGAACATGCGGATCACGAAGCGTAACTCAAACAAGGACTAGACGGATGTGGTAAAATCCGCGTGCCGAACTTTTCTTCCAAAGGAGTAACAATGGACGCTCAGCCGATGAAACTTGGGACGCCGGTCTACGTGGTCGTGAGGGTGAGCAAGTACATTACGAACATTGTAGTTGGGAGAATCATCGCGTGGGAGGCGGATAAGGACGAGTGGGCCAACTCGACAGACAAAGGAATGATATGCTACGTATCGGAGGTAGGACTCGTCTACTTCGCGGATCGTACCCTGTGTTATCCTAATATGACCGCTGCCGAGAACCGTAAGCGGGAGATCGAGAGGGAAACACAATGATAAGTACCAACATTAAGACTGTTGCCACACTCTACCGGACCAACAACGATATTCGTGATCTGATAAATGCGTGGGTAGAATGTAGGCGGTGTCCGATGGAATTGGTAGACGAACTCCTCTCGGAAAGCATGGACGATGCGGCGGATTGTGCACTGTGGGCGGCAACGCAAAAGGAGCGACAGTATTATAGGTTGGAATCATCCGATCTAACACCTTCACACCGTTCGCCACCCTACCCGCGTAAGGCATCTGATAAAGATGAGTGGTATTTCTTAACAGCAAAATTTCCCATTATGTACTACCATCACGTTCCGGGGTTACGGGCGGTATTGATCAGTACTAAACAATTAGAGTCGCCCCTCGCGTGCATACTCGACTTACTCAACAATTGGCGAAAGGAGAAGATATGACAGACACCGAAAGCCTACTCAATGCCATCGAAGCGATGCCTGACGACGACACTCTCCGAGGTGCCTACGCCGATGAATTGGAGAAACACAAGTACAGCCCGCGTGCCGAGATGGGTTGTATCGCAGGTTGAGTCGGTTAATATGAACGTATGCAACCAATCACTTATGCGAACGCTGTCGGGTTCCCTGGCTACAGGGTCGGAACCGATGGTTCCGTTTGGACGTGCTGGCAAAGGTATTACCCTAAAGGCTGCGGAAAAGTTGGCGTCAGGTACAGGATGGGTTCAGGCTGGAATGAGTTGAAACCCTGTCGGATGAAGTCGGGCTACCTGACTGTCAGACTTAGAAACAGTCAAGGGCGGATGAAGCACGTTCTTATTCACCGACTCGTCCTTGAAGCATTTGTCGGCCCTTGCCCCGATGGGATGGAGTGCCGGCATTATCCCGACAACACCAGAAGCAATAATCAATTGCCAAACCTTTCGTGGGGGACAAGGCAGACCAATCAAGGCGATAGAGTTTTTCACGGAACCCATGCCGCCGGGGAGATGCACGGTCGCTCAGTGCTGACCGATAAGCAGGCGGCAGAGATTTTCAAGTTAGCCAAATCGGGGAAGCAGTTGCTTGAAGTCTCCCGTTTGTTCGGAGTACACCGGTCTACGGTCAGCAAGATAGCCAACGGCATTTCATACAAGATGGCAACAAAGCACTTGAGAGAGACATGATAGACACGACACGCGACCAGCTAATTGACGGCATCGAATCCAGCCCTGATGACGATGTCATCCGCCTCATATATGCGGACAGGCTCGAAGAGCTCGGGCAATTGGAACGAGCAGAGATAATTCGATTGCAGATTGAGTTGGCGAGACTGAATCACCACCACCCCGCTTCCGACCGTGCCGCCCGCGAGCAACCGGACCGAGAAGATTTGCAGTGCGGGTGCCAACCTCTTCGCGACCGCGAATCCGAACTCCTCCGAGAGTACGAATCCGAGTTCCGACGCGGCCCGAAGTGCGAGGTGTGCGGAGGCGATGGGAAGGTCCAAAAAGGGCGTTGTGATGCGTTTATGTTTGGCTGCGAGGAATTAGGAAACGATAATTGCACCCACAAAGCAGAACTTATTATTTGCTCTCTCTGCCACGGCACCGGAGACGCGGGCGGGTTGATGCGACGGATTAATGTCCGCCACAAGGTTTACGGAGCATATGAAAAAACGGATTGGATTCACACTGTCGAGTTCCATCGCGGATTCCCGAGGGTGCATTGCCGGATGGAGGAGTGTGTGAAGGTAACTCCGCTAGACCCGAGAGCGGGATTAAGCGATGATTTGGAAAGCTACGAAACACCCGAACCAATCATCACTCCTACCGACTGGCTACTCTCCGTCGTGCGGCATCACCGGGGAGTCGAGGTGTGGGTGACGGATAGGGAACCTTCGCGTCATGGTGACGACTACTCATGGGCGAGTGAACGATGTCTGACGCACGCGACGGCACTAAATCCCGCATGCCGGTTGCCAGAAGTCATTTTCGACAACCTGCCCGGTGACATGCGGGGCATTCAGTTCTGGAGGCACTATAGTAGCCGCGAACTCTCGCAAGTCGAACTCGCACGGGCGATTCCCGCGTGGGCGAGAGGATACCTGAAATGAACGACCTACATGCACTCATGCAACAGATCATCATCGAACCCGAGAAGGACATTCTCCGGTTGATGTACGCGGATAAACTCGATGAGATCGAGGAGAGGGAGACGCCACGAGCAGAGTTCATCCGGGTTCAGGTGGAATTGGCTACCATCCGTTCTTCACGAACAGAGGGCGAGTGGATTTGCGAGAAGCCCGAACCCGATGAACGGTATGCCGGGTCAGCGTGCGGAAGGTGTCATCCATGCAAACTCCGACGCCGCGAACGGGAGTTGAGGATTGACAAGTCGAACTGGTGGAAGTGGGTTGAGGGTATCCAAAGTTTGAACCCCGAGAGAATCATTGGCGATGCCGAGAGCGGCGACACGGACTACGCTTGGCACTGTCGATTCACTCGCGGGTTCATCTCCGAGGTAAAACTGTCAGCAGAGACATTCCTTCAGGTCGCACCCGAGATGGTGTGGAACCCGGAGATGACGGACGATGTAGGTAAGTGCTCGTGTTCAATGTACGGTCGAGATGGTTGGGTTCTAAATTTCAGAGGTAAATGGGAGGAGTGTGAAACCTGTAAGGGAACCGGGAGAAAGGTAACCCCGCGACCCTGCCCGGAGACGGTTCAACCAATCGAGAAGGTGACGCTGACGACAACAAAGTATCCGCTTGAACTTGGAGCAGATTTGTACTCTGATGACAAGGGTAAAGTATATTCAGATAAGTACATCGGTATCGAATTCGAGTTGCCCGAATACAGACCGACTACCGGCGGTGCCCGTTGGGAAGATCAGTTAGGAGTTGAACGCATTCAATGAGTACGAAAATATCCGAAGACATCGAACAGTATCACGCACTCGCAACCCTCGAATCAGCCCGAGGGTATTTGCATTTTCTCGACTACGTAACTGTCGACGCACAACCCGAGAAGAAACCGTTCCGACACATCGCTGAGTGGTGGCAGTGGCGACGGTCACGCAGGGCGGCACCGGCCCTCGATCACCTCGCGGGTATCACCAAGAACTACACAGGACCGAAGTCATTCTGGAACGGATACCACAAGGGTTCCGATAAGACGCACGATGATGCCCGTGAGTTGTGTTGGCTCTTAGGATGGTCGAAGAGACGACTCCACTGTTATGTGTGTGCCGGTAAGGAAGAACAGGCCGCACTCATTACGACCGCGATGCAAGGCATCCTCTTCGATAACCCGTGGATCGCGGAACGAGTCTCGGTGACAAAGTTAACGGGAACGGGTAAGTCAGGCTCTACGCTCACAATCCTCCCGATGAATGCGTACACAGGTCAGGGTATCTTCCCCGACTACATAATTGCCTCCGAGGTCACGCACTGGATGTATGATGACGGGAAACGATTTTGGGAGTTCATATTGGAATCCGTCAACAAGCGTCCTAACTGTGTACTCAAGGTCGAGACGAACGCGGGCATGAAGGGGACGTGGCAATGGGACGAGCGGAACCGGATCGAGAGGAGTCCCTATTGGTCGTTCTTTGAGGCACCGGTCGGACTCCCTCTGCCGACGTGGATGAATCAGGAGAAGATCGACGACGACTCACAGGGACTCACGCCAGGGGAGCGGGACCGACTCTACAAGAACCGTTGGGTTGATCCCGGCGAGGAGCACGGGTATCTGACTCAGGAAGAGTGTGAAAAGTGCATCGATTATTCTTTGGGAGAAAGAACACATGGGGATCGCGGGGAGGATTACTTTGCGGTTGTTGATTACGGCGGCGTACATGATCGTACCGCTCTATCTGTCCTACATGTGTTACGTGGGGGTGAGCAAGTTATTGTCGATAGACTCGATTGCTGGCAAGGTACTCACGGCGATAGGATCGACATTGTACATAATCCTCTTGACCCATCTCGAAGGAGCGTGGAATCGTGGTTGGAGATCGTAAGGAAGAATTTTCGACTGTCTGCCCTTGTCCTCGATCCCTACCAACTCGAAGCACTCGCCATTAAGTACGAGAGGATGGGGTTACGAGTTCTGCGATTCGAATACAGATCGGGCAAGGCGAATTATCAAATGGCCCAACTCTTGAAGACCTGTATTCAGAATCTCCGCATCCGCTGGTCACCACACGCGGGCAGACTCCCTCAGTCCATCGTAGTAGACGGTCGTACTAAGATGATTGAAGATGACACGCTCGAAAAGGAACTCGCCATGCTCGTTACGAAAGTGACAGCCTACGGTTACCGGTTCGATCATGAGTCCGGTAGACACGACGATAGGGCCGTCTGTCTCGCAATGGGACTTGTCCATGCTCTCCCCGAGGGAGTTCCATTAGGTTCACTTGGACCCACGGTCATTCACAACGATAAGAAAGTTCTTCCTATTGGGTCCGAACCGAGTTACCGTAATGAGCGTGAGGCCGATGCGGTCAACCGGTGGAACATCTACGGAGCGAACGCGGGCGGTAGTGCGTGGGATCGAGGGGACATCACATGATACAGTGGTCGGAGAGCATGACCCAAGCGGAATGGGAACAGATGCTTCAGGAGAGGGAGGCACTTTACGACAAGGAACTAACGGAGTTGATTGAGAAGTTCGGTATCTCATGTCCGACGTGTGGACTGTATATCTCACACTGTCGAAGGAGTAAGGATTCTGGGTGCTCACAACCGGATTACCGGAGTCAACTTGAGGGGATGAAACAACGAATGGGGAACCTAACATGATCAAGGTACGCGAAGTCGTTGAATTGTTCGATGAGAATGATGAGTTTTTAGGCACGTCAAACTACGTCGTCATCGAAGACGTCTACGTTTACAATCAGGCGATACTCGAAAAAATCCTGTGCCTCAACAGAGATTCGAAAGGCGTCGAGATAAAAAATGGGCCGAACGGGAAGGGAATTACTGAGATGTTTTGGTTCCAACCCGCCTAGTATTTTCTCTCAAAAACAGGAGACGCAAGTGATCGCAGTACAGTTGCTCGGGGGTCCGTTCGACGGTGCCGACACCGAAGTCCACGAGTCGATGTACGAGATCGCGATGAAGGTTCCGGGTTCTGTGAAATGGGCGGTTGTCTACACGAACACGCGGAACCCGAACCGGTGGAAACTCCTCAAGTACATTAAACAGTCTGAACTCAAGAAACAATGGGCACTCAAACCCGAGGGTAAGAAATGACTGATAAAAAGGTATTCGTCGTTGATGTGGATAAATTGGATAAACAGAATCCCCCTCGAAGTCCTAGTGTACCTACTCCACCGGGACAATTTAGCACTCAGGATTTCATCGGAGTACCGTATCCTGCGGGGTACACCCATATTCGGATGGTATCACGGCATTTCCCAAAGGAGCATCCCCAATTAACGGTAGAGAATCCGTTGTCAGAGAAAGGTATAAAGAATGGAGGAACATGGTTGTGTCTTAGACCATCTGCATTAAAGAGGATATTCGATAACCCAAATGATTATGTGTGGGTAGACGGTCAACCACTCCCCGCGAGCAATGTCCCTAAAGAGGAGTCCAAGTAATGCCTCCCGGAAAATTCTCGGTCAACGGTTCCACCGGTGATGTTCTCACGATCCCGGCACCCGTGGCACCATCATTCATTCGCGTCCTCTCGCTCAATCTCTACGTGAGTGCAACATCAACCGTCACATTCACGAGTAAGCCCGCAGGAACGGGAACCGAGATCGGAGCGGCCCTACTCGGTACTGGAAACGCATACGAGCGTACCGACGAGGTGTCGGGCATCTTGGATTGTCTACCCGGTCAAGCATTCGTGATTAACAACAGTGCGGGTACGATTCGAGGCAACATCGTATTCGCGGTCATGGGATGTGTACCGGCGGGGCCGTTGGGTGGGGCGGCATACTAACAACTAAGGAGTAGCCAATGATCCTCGCAAGTATTCAGAATACATCGAAGGGGATACAGCCCTTCATCTATTACAATATCAGCGAATGTACTGTAATAGATCGAGTTGCCAAGGAATCTCCACTCCGATTTCAAACGTTTCAAGACGATGAGATTGAGGGTGCAAGGAACTGGTGCCGCAAGCACTATGAACTTATGACTGAGAATGGCAACGGACCATCTCCTGACATTCCGCATGTTCGAGATGTGGAGTAGTGTTTTCTCTCAAAGAAGTCTAATGGAACCTGAATATGGACCCTGGATACGACAACTGGAATACTCCTGCTGATAACGGATTCGGAGGATTCACTAGCAGGGAATTTGGGTTCCCAGGACCGAAACCATCCAGTCCAACCGGACTTCCGCCGGGTGATGGTGGATACACAACCCCCAATTTCCTCTCGTTCAGTGCATTAGTTAGGTCTGCCAGTCGAGCATATTTATATCAGAGCGACGAGGCTCTACGAGATTCGGTCAACAACGCCCGTGCGATGCGTCGTGATCCGGTTTTGTTAGGAGCACTTCGGGGCATCCAACGCCCTTTAAGCCAATTATCCTGGCACATAACACCTGACGATGAGACGAATCCCGCAGAGGCAGAGGCCGCGAAGTTAATGGAGTACGTCATCAAGCGTATCCCACGGTTTCAGAAGCTACGAATGAACCTCTCGGAATCGATATGGTTCGGGAAGTATGCAGTCCAACTCATCTACGAGTGGAGGGAACACCGTGGGCAACAGGTCTTATTCGTTCGCGACCACATACCGATCAACGGTGACAAAATCAGGTTCCGATGGGATGGTACACCGGGGTTTTTAGTCTACTCGGGATATCCAGGGAGTAAAGAATCCACAGACTACGGACTCGCACACTTCCTCGATGCCGACGAACGACTCCAATACATCATCCACGAACACGAACCTGATGATGTCGATTGGCTAGAGCCGGAAATGGGGGGTGCGATACACGGTGTCGGTGTGCGGGGACGACTCTATTGGTTCTGGTGGCTCAAACAGCAAGTATTCGCTCAATTGATGAACTACATTCACCGGTTCGCGAATGGACTTACTATCTTCTACTATCAGGCACAAAATGATGAGGCCAAGAAGGAAGCGATTGCCGCCGCCCGTGCTCAGTTTTCCCAAACGGCGTTGATCTACCCACGATGGAATTCTGAGAATCCCGATGTAAACAGTGTCCAGCGTCTTGAAGTCGGAACGGCTAACTCGAACCTGCTATGGAATCTCGTGTCCGACTACTTCGACCCGATCATGGTCCGCTACATTCAGGGGCAAGTTCTCTCATCCCACGCGGAACCTACGGGACTCGGGTCCAAGGTAGCCGATCTTCAAGGGGATACGCTCGATGAAGTCATTAAGTACCATGCCATCGACCAACAAGAGACGATTCAAACCGATCTCGTTGATGTTCTGTATGGCTATAACGCACCGGGAGTACGACCGGGAGTATTCGAATTCGAGGTAGATAGCCCTGATGCTGAGAAGCTGATGCAGTACGCCGAACAACTCTACGAAATGGGTGTCCCGCTCGATGAGGACCAAGCGTATAAGGTTTCGCAGTGGCAGAAACCGAAACCGGGTGGAGGCATCATTACACAGGTTGGAGCGATGCAACCTGCTGCCATCGGTGGCGTGCCGCAAGGTGTACCGGTATCGGGTTCTGTCGGCCCACAACAACAAGGGCAACAACAAGTCGATCCGTCAACGGGCTATCCGATGGCATTCAACCGGCGACTTCACAGGAACGGTAAAATGCCAAAGGTGTTACCGAAACGAAGAATGTTGCTCAAGGTGTGATCGAAGCAAATCAACAAGGAGTAGAAATGCCCGCTAGTAACGAACCACAACCCACTGACGGGTACGGAATATCATTTGATTCTAGTGAACATGCTAAGTACGTTCTCGATGGGATCACAAGCAATCTGTTAGCAATTGAGGAAGACAAGAAAAACGCTCCTCCATTCGTTCAACCCGAGTGGAAGGAGAAACCTGCGGGACATTACGAAAAGGGTTCGGGATTCTAATTTAAGCAAATCAACAAGGAGTACTTATGCCGAAAGTGATTGTAGTTGTTCCTACCATTCGCCCCGAGTCACATAAGCAATTCTGTGAAGCGTGGAAACCTCTATTCGAGAAACATTGGGTAACTCTCGTTACTGTGTGGGATGGCGAATGTCCTGAAATTGATGTTGATATGTATGGTGAAACAGGGATTACTAAATGGGGTAGAAAAGATGCCTTCTCTTTATTCATAAATGAGCAAGAGCTATTCTATCGGTTTACTGATGGGATTCGGAATATCGGATTCGTTCAAGCGGCGGGGATGATGGATTCTCCCGATGACATCCTGTTGACGATGGACGATGACGTTGTCCCAATCTATAAGAACAACAGTATAGACCCGATTCAGCATCACATCAACACACTCAACCGCCGCTGTTCGATTTCGTGGATGAACACAGCACATGAAATTGACCTGTACCTTCGAGGAGTACCGTACCTGATACGCGATGAGGCACCGGTGATGTGCTCTCATGGGGTATGGGTCGGTACTCCCGATTTCGACGGTGAGACTCAGTTAGTTATGGAGAACAGTGGTGCTCTCGTGAACGGGAAATTAAGTATCAAGGGAGTTCCTTACTCACTGCCGTATTACGTGGGACCGATCCCGAAGGGTGCGATGTTTCCCGTATGTTTCGTACCGAGTGCCGAAGTGACGATGTTTGATGGTTCTCGTAAGGCCATCTCTGAGATACGAGAAGGGAACCGAGTGTTTACCCGAGAAGGCAAGTCTCATAAAGTCCTGCGTGTTATGGAAACCCCTCACTGCGGAGATGTAATCAAGATTCGTGTCGCCGGACGGGATACAGAAGTCGTCTGTACTCCTAATCACAATCTATGGGTACTCCGTTCAGGCCACGCAATTCCAAATTGGGTTGCTGCATCGGAAATCACTACCGATGACAGAATGGCCACTCCAGTAATCAACGAAGTAGCTGAACTATCACCTCCAAATCTGTCAACGTGTAAGTTACTTGGATATTTCTTAGCAGAAGGGAATTATAGTAAGTACAGTCCGAATGCGAGGCATTCCAAGGCCGGAGAATATACGGGACTGATGTTTACGTTTGGAACAGACAAGAAGAAGGATGCGATTTCCGATTGCTGTGAGTGCCTCAAGACTCTCGGAGTTGAGTATCGTCTCGAACACCCTAAGTCTTCTGCTACAGTAGTTGTAACCAAAACATGCTACGATCTCGTCGCACTCCTTCGAGATACGTACTATGTAGGCGAATGGGCACATGGTAAGAAACTTCCGAAGGGTATCTATGGGTGGGATGTCTCACGAAAACGTGCCTTGCTGTCTGCGTATTGGGCCGGTGACGGGTGCTTCTCGACTATTGAGAGGATAAAGGGTACGACGCAGTATCAGTGCCAAGCAAAGACTCGTTCCCGGACAATGGCTCTACAGATTCAACTCTTAATGCAGAGTCTTGGATTCCCAGCAAACGTATCTCGACTATCTGCCTACAAGCAAAGCAAAGAGTCATGGGCAGTTTCGATTAATGGTACACGAGCAAAAGAGTTCAAGAATTTCCTCGAAGGAGGTGCTATACCTGCACTTGGGAAGAGGAGGCATGATAAGGCGTTCTGTGAGCAGGGGTTCAACTTCTACTCTGTAAAAGAAGTGTCTCGGGTTAAGTACGAAGGACCGGTTTACAATCTTACGGTCGAAGATGACCACACGTATCTCGTCGAGGGACTCGTTGTTAAAAACTGCGGAATGAATCTAGCGGTAAAGCGTGATGCGATTCCTTATCTCTACTTTGCACCGATGGGTAAGGATACGGGCATCGTTCAAGAGCGTGAGGTAGATCAGACGGCGGGAGGAACGCATACGTTCAAGATTCCCCTGCTAAATCGATTTGCAGACATTTGGATGGGGGTAGCACTCAAGAAAGAGTTCGACAAACTCGGGTGGGCGGTCTACACAGGGGCGTCAACGATACTCCACACGCGGGCGAGTGACGCGAGGAATAACTTCGATCAGGAGAAATTGGGCCGGGAGTGGAACGAGGACGTGTGGAGGATCATGAATTACCAGAATCCACGTTCCGATGTGTCTAAGGAGTTCGTCGGATACTATTCGATGTGGCAACAGAAGCGTGAGAGGTTCCGCGAACTCATCACATCTATCATCGAGAAAGGGGGCCGGAATTGAAAACACACCATGACATTCCGGGGTGGTTCGACTGGCCACAACTCTACGAAGAGATCGTCACGATGTATTCAGGTGGAATCTTGGTCGAGGTCGGAACGTACCTCGGGAGATCACTCTGTTATCTCGGGAAACTCGTCAAGGAAAGCGGGAAACCGTTCCAAGTTGTCGGGGTCGATTGGTGCATAGGATCGGGGGAAGAGAACGGGGAGGACAATCACAGACAGGCAGTCAAGGCAGGTAACGGTTCATTCGCATCTCAACTTCACCGCAATGTGATGGAGTGCGGACTCCAAGGAATCGTCTCGATCCTCGTAGCCGACTCAGTACAAGCATCACGACTCTTCGCGGATAACTCTCTAACGATGGTGTTCTTGGATACTCGCCACGATTTCGACTCAGTGAAACGAGATATCCTTGCGTGGAGTCCGAAAGTGAGAATGGGAGGAACGCTCGCAGGCGATGATGTAGGGATTCCCGATGAGGAGAAACCTGTGTGGCCCGAGGTGAAACAGGCGTTGAATTGTTGTCTATCAGGATGGCAGCACGCACCACACGATGCTTGGAAATGGAGGAAACGGTGATGGTGGAAGGATACAGTTCTTTTTGGTGGAAAGATGGTAAGAAGTAACCAACAGTCACTAAGGAGTAATCAATGTCTCGTCCATTAGTTTCGATAGTGATGGCAACATATCAGAGGAGGCACCTACTTGAACGCTCTCTCCGATGTTATGAATTATCAGCGGGCATTGACCCTAAAGAAGATTTGGAAATTGTCGTTATTGACGACTCGTCTACGGACGGAACAAAGGAAACTGTTCAGGCATGGTCAAATCAGACAGGTATTCGAGCTACGGTACTTTGCCCATACCCGAAACGCGAATCTTGGCGAGATTGCGGAGCGATTTTGAACTGTGGGATTCGGACATCACTCGGCAAGCACGTCCTGTTGACCCACCCCGAGGTGATGCCGGGCTTGTTGAGTGTGAAACGATGCGTTGATGAATTAGAAGGATTTGAAAAATTACGTGGACCAAATAATCTGAATCGAATCGGACTCTACGCCTGTTGTCGAGTGTACTACCTATCCCCGAGGGACCAAGTTCTACTTGATACAGTGGATTGGAAGAACAAAGGGGCATTAGCAGTACGGGAGATTCCACAATTCTACGAAGAGGATACTAACGGGGTAGCGGACTATATGCACCGGGCGACCGACATTGTTGCTCAACCTAATTCTCGTATGCCGACGTGGGAATCCTGGGTGTTCGGTGGTTGCAGTCGCGAAACTTGGAAGCGGCTCGGGGGAATGCTCGAATCACAACTGTGGGGAAGCGTCGACATCGCATTTCACGCACGGCGACGGACCTTGGGAATTGGAAATCATACCTGTCCCGAAGAGGGTACGATAGTCATTCACCAGAATCATAATCTTCCGGGAGACATAGAGACTCCGAGAGACATGAACGCATGGCAACAGGAACTCTCGACATATGATCTCACAACCCCGTCTCGTCTCGTGTATCCCGCCGTTGACAATCTCGGATGGTAATCGGAACGGCATTTGCATTTCGTAGAACATTCGCCTACACTCGGAGGTGCCTCATGATGACATTTTTGGTTGAGTTCTTGGTACTGTTAGTAATCGCCGTGGTGGTGTTCTACGCAGTCAAATACATCCTAGCGGAAGCCGAAGCCGATCCTCCAATCAGGAAAATTGTCCTCCTCATCTTGCTCGTGATGTTCCTCATCGCGGTTGCGAACATACTGACAGGTCATAAGATGTGGGGGCCGATAATCAGGATAGACCCATGACGAAGACCGAGATGGAACAGTTAGTCTCTAAACTCCTTCTAGAACAGAGGGAGTTTCGCCGTTTAGGTACGGAACTGCCGCCCGACAAGTTACTCCTCCTCCGACGACTCCTGTTCCGATTAGGACTCACTCGTATGTCACGTAATCCGAAACCACGACGGTATTCAACTCAATACACTCACGTAGACTTTCATAACGCCATTAACGCGGAACCTGCTGAAAAAACTAACGCATTGGCTTACGCAGATTTTTTGGAGGAAAATGGCAAGCCCTCACATGCCGCTATTATACGATCACATACGGAAACAGTGGGTGACGCAGTACATAGTTCTCCGGCGAGTGAGACGACACCAAACGTAGGAGAGTTTCGAGTTGTCCCTCTATTTTCGAGTCACAAGAACAGTAAGACTCACCCCTTCAGTTTTATCCTCCATACACGAGACGCATCAGATACGAAAAGGTCGATGATGTGGTTAACTCGGGGTATGACTAAGGAGGAGGCGAGGAACTTACTTAAAAACATGGACCGAGAAGGGGCAATTTCAGAACCGAATGACCTTGTACGCCGCAAATTACGAGTCACCAAGAAGATGACTAGGAGTTTTCTCCCAAAGAAACAGATACGGTTCGTGAAGGCCGAGAAGGTGCGAGCATGGCAACTACCGAGTGACACTGTACGCGGTATGATAGAAAATGCATCTTCGCGAGACGATTTGTCCAAAATTGAGATGCTTCTACGAGACATTTGGCCTGAATGGACTGAAACTCCTAATCCTGATACAGAGAATGATTATGCCTATACCGCATGGCGAGCAGCGAATCGGGGAGACGAAATCCCCCGATTACCTTTCAACGACTTCCACCGGAGGCACCGGAGAGCCGTCGAGCGTGCCCTTCAATCAGGACAAACCGTTGAACCGTCCGTTACGGCAGACCATCCCGGATTGGTGGCCGATAACATGGAACGAAAAAGACGACGGACACAAGGTGGTCTGTTGAGACTTGCGAAGGCTGAAAAGGACCGCCACCCCGCTCATGCTTTAATTGAGGGCTTTCCTTTAGAACATGCCCTACGACAGATGGCGAATGACCCCAAGCGAAGTAGTCACGTTCGGGAACTTGCCAAACATGCACTCACGAAGGGGGACACAACGGCACTGTGGGGACTTCACGACGCAACTCAGGAGGACGGTCACGGAGTACCGGGCGGGTACAATCTGATGAGTGCGGCGGATAAGATTCAACACGACCAACATACCTATACAGCACTAACAGAATTAACCAATCACATCAGAAAGCAACATAACATACCGAGTTCTAACAAATCATGGGATACACGACCTGAATATTTAGCACAAAGAACTGCATTATCAGTGAATAAAAATGATGGTCATATGGGGCGTCAGGAAAAGTTACTTAATCGTAACCGGTTGAATTGGGTGAAAAATCGAGTTAAAGAATTATCTCCTTATATCGATGATAAACAGATAGACGAATCGATTCAACGACACGCACATAGAGCGGGTATAGTTTGGAGGAAGGAAAACGAAATTGGAGGTAAGGAAGATCAACGTCGTGCTGTTCAGCAGCATGAAGGATTGAACTACTCGGGTAACGCTCCGAAAGGATTCAAGGAAAATGAAAAGGCCACTCGATACCGACGACTACCGAAGAGGCGGTATGCAATTAATTCGAATAGCATCCTACGACCTGAAATTCTCAAGGCAATGGCAAGGAACGGCCACGAATACGCATTCGGACCACAAACCAATCCCAACGCGGGCAGCGAACACCCCCTCATGTCCCAACTCCTCTCGGATGCCGCATCGGAGTACAAGAAACACGGTGACCACAGACGGGCGGTCGAGTCGGTGGTAAATCGGCACTTCCCCCCGAACAGGATCGGAAGGAACGACACACAGAAACTCGCCCTTACATACCTCAATCGCAGCGGCGACAACATCGAAGAGATTCCGCCGACTAAGAGGTACGGAAGACTGATAATCGGTGCTGGGGAACCTCTCATGGGTGGTGCCGACTTCATGCACGAAATCTCCGACGAGGGAGGGAATCGCGTCGGTCACGTGTGGGTGACGCCGATGGAGGGAGGAACCCGACTCCACGTTAACCACGTCGGAGCGATGGGACACGAGGCGAATTCACTCGGCCCATCTGTCATACGAGACGCCATGAGGCAACTTCGAACACACTATCCCGACGCGAAGAGGATTACAGGAACTCGGATCACCGGTGCCGTGAAGAAGAACACAGGGGGCGACCGTCCCACTGAGAGGAAGATGCAGCGTCTCCCGAAACGTCGATTCTCGATGTCTAATCGAGGCAACTTCATCGACTCACTCCGAAAGATTCAGTCATCAAATCAACAGGCTATGCACGAAACAGCGAATCGGTTGGCAAAACAACTCGGGATGGAACCGACAAAGGTACTCAACGCACTCCACGACACACCGCACGGTTCCGTACCGGGAATCGCACAGGCGGTCTACGGCCCCGCATCACCCGAGCAACTCCATGCAGCAGCGGCTTGGATCGGCCTCACGTCCAATGTTCCCGGAGTTGCGGTATTCCACACGCGACCGATGGGACCAGACACGCTCTACCGGATGCGGCAAGATGGAGCAGGACTCGACATTAGAAGTAAACTGGATCGACACGGGATCAGGAGTCGCATTCTGATACCAAACCGTCGCGGGTTCGACATTATCGTACCTGATAAGGGGAATCAACTCGGGGAACGCGTGAATCAGTATGCCGAGACTCATGGACTCAAGGTCGAGGCGTCACCGGGACACTTCAACACAATTGGTTCGGCAGATCAGGCACGATCTCGCGAGATGTTTCGGAGTAAGGTTGAACAACAAGAGCGGATGAGTCGAAAAGGTAGACCAAAAATGTACACTCTCGACATCAACGAGACGATTCGACAAGGAATCAGAAATTCATCCCGAAATACTAGCGTAAATGGTTCTTACATACAAAATGCCGATGCGGGTGGTGTTCTAGCTGATGCTTTAGATGAGGCGGGACACCCACACGCCCCATTTTACAGAAATCTCATATTAGGTAGTGCGTCAGATAAGGCAATGCTTAATGCAAGAGATGGCAGGTATGCAATTTCTGTGTACGGACATGAACACTTACCTAGTGTTACTATAAATAATGATAATTCCCACAATTGGCAGTTATTGCCCGGATTATCCGATACCAACAGAGAGGCTCTAGTAGTCCATAGACTGTCAGGGGGGATCACACACACTGCCGTTATGCACTCTCCTGCACTTCGGGAGTGGGCAGGACACCCCGATATAAGTGAAAAATTACGAGATCACCTCCTCCGCTCTGCCGAATACCTTGAGAAACAAGAACACGGTGCATAATGGCAACCATCGGTAGCACACCAACGGTATCGGTCAGCGTCCCGGTTCCCGTACCTGCACAGAAAACGAAGCCAAAGGCACCGCGTCAACCGGTATCATTCGGATCGGATGACGACGCGGATCAACCCACGCTACCTACGGCACCGAAACCACAACGACAACTCCGAGCGGTTCTACTCCCGTGGAGTCCACCCCCGAGGCAGATGAAGAGACTCCCGAAGCGTCGTATCATTTATAGTAAACCCAAGGAGCGTTCGTGAAAATCTGTCACATGATGTACCCCTACGATGGAGGTTGCTCATTCCACAGGCACCTCCAACCCGCGAGATTCTGTGGACCGAAGTTTCGTGAGTTAGGATGGGACATACAGATTGGGGCGAGTATCGAGAGTAAGGCCGACGTATTATTTTGGCACGGGCTACCGATGGATGCGGATACGATGACCGCCGTGATGATGGCGTTGGCGAGATCGAAGGTGGAGGGGAAGAAATTTGTGTGGAGTGTCGATGACGATTGGCTCACAGTTCCCGAATGGAATCCCGCCCGTCCCTCCGCCCCGTCGATGTCGATGTACTACATGCTCCGCGAGATGTCCGATTACATCGTGTGCTCGACTCAACACCTCGCGAACACGTTTGATACTGTAGAAGAACCCGAGAAGGTTCTCGTTGCTCCGAATATGGTCGACCTCGAACTCTTCCCGAAACCCGAGTTAAGGGAGGATGACAAGGGTTTCTATCCTGTCATGCAGCCTCCGAAGGGGCCGGTTCGCGTCGTGTGGAGTGGGGGTCCGACGCACAAGGAAGATTTGGACGTAATGACCGAAGCGTTATCGCGGTTACTCGATAAATATGGACAGGAGCGATGCGTCGTCCTGTTTAATGGGATGCCCCCACCCCCGAAGTTGATGACCAAGTACCTCCACCGAGGACTCTTCCACCAGCCGATTGTCCCGTTCGCCTCCTATCAGAAGATTTTGAACTCCGTAGAGGCCCACGTCTACCTCGCCCCCCAATCCGAAGTTGAATTCAACCTGTCGAAATCAAATCTCCGAATTATGGAGGCGTGGGGGTTGCGTGCGGCACCGGTGGCGTCGGAGTGGGGCGAGTACGCCTGTATCGAGAATGGTAAGGACGGGAGGCTCGTCTCGAACGACCCCGACCAGTGGTATTCGGCACTCCAACGACTCGTCACCGATCACGAGACTCGGATACAGATGGCATTAAGGGGATATTGCCGAGTGGATGCGAAGTACAATTGGCAACGGGAAGAGTGTAGAATGCCGTGGTATCGAGCGTTTGCAACCATTTTTGGGATAGAACTATGACCCCCCGACGCGGACTCGTGAAAAAGTACGCTTCTCCTGTAGAGAACTTTCACCAACTCCAACCATTCTTCCACGCCATTACACAGAATGGAGACATCCATACGGGTGTGGGGATCATGGCGGATCGGGCTGATGAAATCGAGAGTCCGCTTGCCCGACTCTACCACGCCATGTTTGAACAAGAGTCACAACGCGATAATTGGAAGCATCGTCTACCCGAAGGTTACTCAACAGAAGGTATGCTCTATCACGGGGGACACGTTTCCCATTGGGTCAAGGATAGGCCTGATAAATATGGATACGCGAAGGAACATCAAATCTTGCATCAGTTCGCTCCTATGAAAGATGGAAACGTGTGGGTGACCCTCCACGCTCACCCAACTAACGATCCAACAGGGAAAACTGTACATACGGGGGCGGTTGTAAGTCCACAAGATGCAGAAGAGTATATCACTCACCTGTCAGGATCAGGTGGAAAATGGTTTTGGGCACATGGTAGCGACGGACAAGGGATGAGGATTGCATCAACTAATCCAATTACCGATTTGAGAAATGGCATCGAGGCAACTACAGGTCAAGTAAAGGAACCAACTCAAATGTCACGTATATCATTTTCTCTCAAGAAGGTTCGACGGTATGCAACCCCCTACGGTATACCCGCTAAGAATCTCGTAACCGAACCTGTTGAGAATCGTAATGATTGGATGGAGTTCAAACCGTATCCCGGCTCTACCTCGAAACTCTCGCAACACGTTAAGGTAAATAAGAATCTCCTCCCTGTGCTCGTGGGTAGCCGTCTCGCGGTTGTCCTACACGAGATTCGCGACGCATTCGGCAAGCACGATGCGGAACTCAAGGAACTTGCAGACAAGGGACTTCGCGGTGTCACGTCACACAACGGGCAAGACCTGTTCACTCAGATTCGCGACAAGCTCCTCACGCAATCTCAACCGATTTCGAAACGATTAGGACTCAACCATCGTAACGGACAACGAGCAAAAGAGATTGCACAGAACTACAATTGGCATCGCGTCGGGGCAGGACTCAATGTTGATGAATCAGTAGCGGAATACGTCAACAAAATCGCTAAACAACACCTGAAAGATCGTGGTGAACAATTTCGTTCCGCACACAACCTCTTCGGCATCGGTTCCGAGGGGAGACAGGGTGCTAAACCCGGTTCTCAGGATGCGTTCCTCAATGGACTCCGACAACACGTTAGAACTCAGGCCATCGGTCCCGAATCGATCTACGGACTTGGGGGGCATGATGTATCCGACCAAATGCTACTTCGCTCACTCCGACGACTCGCGGAGAACGAAGAAGCCGTCGATAAGATTCGAACAGATAAAACAATTAACCCGAAGACAAAACTCCCCGAGAATCCAACCTACGCACCGAAGGGGAAGGCGTGGAGTCCGACCAAGGTTGGTGGAGGAGTTCGCGTCTCTCCCACGTCACGAGCGAATCAGTTTCGCCGTCAACAATTGGTACTCAGGTACGGCATCCTCGATACGCTCCGAGGTAAACAGTCATCTCCCGAACTACTCGAAGGTATCCGCCACACATCGCATCCAAATGGTACGTACTCTCCCGATGCACACATGGCGGCAATGGCCGAACACAACGCACTCCGACACCGATTGGAATTCTTGCGTCTGCTACCGAGACGAAAGGGTGGAGAGTTCGCAGGTGATCATGATACGCGGATGAAAGAGGATGTGAATAACTGGATGACACGACTCCGCGAACACGTATCGGCCAATGCGAACGATCCCGATGTGTATGATTACTTACAGACCGCGAATAAGTTGGGACATGGTACGGCCCCGATGGGGATTCTCCAACTCTCCTCGAAACTCGATCCGCTCGTTAAGCGATTATCAGGATATTCCTCACCGCATACACAAGGTCGAAAGGATGAGGAAGGATTGGTCGATCTCAACGAGTCTCATAACGCTCCCGAAGAGATGGAGATGGGACAACCGGCACCCGAGGAGAACTTACCTGATGCTCTACCTGTTAACACTCCCCGACAACCTAAAGATATGCGGAAACGGATGTATCAAGACATCGCTAACCATGAGGATGCGGGTTGGAGTAGCGAGTATCCTTCCGCTGTGGAGATGCTAAAGGACAAGTACATGATCCCTCATAAGGAAGCGGTTGCCCATGTTGCTAATTATCGGAAGTTGAAGGGCAAACCACAGGCGGCACAACCGACGACGAAACGGCTATGGCCTCCCGAAAAGAGGATGACACGGAGACGATTTGTTCGACCAGACGAGGCGACACACAATGGGATGATCGAGGCTATTAGGAGTAACCCCGAAGACGCAACTGCACGATTAGCATTTGCTAATTTTTTGCAGGAAAATGGTATTCCCGGTTCACATATTGTACGAGGACATGGAGAACAGATTGCAAATGGCGGGAGAATACGAGTTCCTGTTCAAACAGGTATAGCATCGCGTATTATGCTTTTAGGAAAGAATAGAAGGTATGCAGGAGATACGTTAACCACCTACAATGAAAAGATCAAAGGTGACGTTCGTGAACTGCCGATGGCACAACTCGATTACGGGAATAGCGGAGTTAATCTATCCGTTGCCCACAAGTCTGAACCTGAAGAGATTACACAGGGACATAGTGACAAGGGAATGATAACACACGGGATTACGGTTAGAGACGGAGATCATCTGAACCAGCTTATGTCGGACTTTCCGACGTGGGCACAACAGGAGATAACGAAACTAGCGTTACCTCATCTTTCTTCTCAAAAAACTCCATCGCCCCTCGATGGACCGTCTGAGATGGACGAGAATCCTGATACTGCCGCGAGAATGGCACGACGGAGACTCAAGTACGCATTATCAGTCACGAAACCCGGTCGCGTAATAGGTGTAAAAAAGGTGGGGGCGTACAACCCTGAGACTACGCCGCTAGGTGGCATGGGAGTAGCGAGATCGGGTGCGAAAGTAAGTAGGACGGGTGCAATGATGATTCCGAAACCTAAATTAGGTACTGATCTCGAAGTTCCTATTTCTCCACCCCCCGACGCGATTGTCAAACAATGGAATTCAGGTATGGCTCCTCCTGAAAGTGACCCGATGCACGCGTGGAGTATGCAAGTTGCAGAACCACACGCCGACAGATTTCATACAGTATCAGGTGGTTATGCCAAGAGTCGAGACGCATCACATCAGTACTTGGCGAGTGTCATACGCCGTGCGATGTTGGCACACATGGGCGGGACCGAAGACAATACTGTGTTCCACTTCGGAATTCCGACTCGCGGCGGGTATAAGAAGGGAAGGATCGTGATTCGCGGCAGTGGCAGTGATTTTAGTTCATACCGACCGAGGTTGTGGAGGAGGAAGTATGCCGCATATCGGGCACCATCGGGCGGTATGATTGCTCGTGGAACTCATTATAAGGGAGGCGAGATGATACCTGATATGGAGTCCAAGTTCATGAATCCGCCGATTAAGAAACAAGAGGGGGAACCTGACTCTGTGACTCCAACCCTACTCGGTGAGGAACCGGGAAAGGTGAAACGGTGGAAGTTCGATCCTAAGCGGATTGCCAAACTTCGTGCCAAACTATCTAAGATTTCTACTTGACAATAGTAAGTAGTTAATAGAAACTCCAAGAACAATCTATTCGGGGCAACAGTCGTCTAGCTAACGAGTGTTACCAAACTTACGAGCCACACGGGGCCGTGTTCCTGTGTGGTTCTTTCGTTTGATGCCCCGTTAGGTTGTTCTCTTTTCTAACAGTCATGAATGATCCACTCATAATCTCTTATGGCGGTAGTTCTGTGGAAAAATGGGGAAAGTCCGCCAAGTATGACTTTGACAATCCTCAGAAGTGGCATACAGAACAGTCTGTACCTCTTCTCGATGAGCACGAAATGACTGATGACAACGGCAAACCCGTTGCACGAGTCGATAGGACGATCCTTGAACAAATCGCGGCTAACAACAATCAACGAGTTCGAGAGACAGGTGATCCTGCAACACTGATTCTTGGTCATACATCTGATGACCCGAGGGCAGAAGAAAAACCTGCCCGTGGTTTCGTAACAAACTACCACGTCAAACCGTTCAAGCGTGATCCGAAAACAGGTCAAGTCATTTACGCGATTCATGGCGACTTCAAAGTACGCCCACAGAATAAGCATCTCCTCGAAGAATACCCTCGCCGGTCTGTGGAACTGTGGTGGCACAAAAAGGAACTCGATCCAATCGCTCTGTTAGGTGGGAGTTCCCCCGAACGTGACTTGGGAGTTGTGATTCGTAACAAACGGATCAACCACATCTCCCTCGAAGGACTCCCGAGGGCGGCGACGGTCAAGGAATCCATGAATCGGTACTGGCAACAGGGGCAACCGATTCAATTCCATTCGCGGGGTAATTACCTGATTGAACGGTACATGATCGACGCACTCCCAATCAAGAAATCCAAAGGGGAAGCGATGAACGGCAAGAACGGGAAACACAAGGTTACGAACGTGCCGGGGAACATGAAGTACGGCATGGACGAAAATTGCGATCCGGATGACAAGATGCAGTACGACGACTTGGGAATGGATACTGATGATATGAACCAGTACGATGGCGGGGACGAGTCAGTACCACCGGTTAATGACAACGACATGGGCGGGGGAAGCGAAGACCCCATGCTCGCCAAACTCTTCCAATCGAAACAGTGGAAAGAGTTGATGGGGCTGAAAGATCAAGTCTCTCAGATTGTTCAGGCACTCGGAATTGGCGGGGAACAAGAACAGGGGATGGACGGCATAGGAGGTGAACAACTGCCCCCTGAGATGCCCCCGCCGCAAGACGGAATGGACCTCCCCGGAGGGGGGGTGGACCCTATGATGCAGGCACCTCCTCCCGGTGCCGAGGCGATGGGAGACGATATGGAACCCGAAGAGGACGAGCGTCGAATGCACGGAGAAAAACCGGTTCAAATGAATGCGTCAACGGGTTACCCCGGTCCCAACGATGTGAACATTCCTTCCACTCAGGGCAAAAAACGTCCCAATCAAATGTCCCGCAACGGAGCACAGGGTATGACTCGAACTCGACAACAACAGAATCCCGAAGTCATTCGGATGCAACGGGAACTCGCCGACATGAGGCTGAAGTACGCCAAGACTGAGGCGGCCAAGATCATGCAGGACTTGGTGGCCGAGAACATCCGATTCGGTCGCACTGATGAGGAGCACCAGAAGGGCATCGCAGCCCATGAGGAACATTTCGCAGATGTGGTTGCCAATGGGACGGAGCAAGACGTGGCAGGGGAAATCGAACTCATCCGCCGCTGTTACGCCCGGAGTCGTCCGAATCCGGCACAGCCGACCGCCGTTGGTGTTGCACGGTACACGCGAACACAGGTTGACATCCCCACGTCGCAACAGAAACAGGATGAGGACGACGAAAATTTCGAGGAGACGCTGGTTGAACCGGCGACCGATCAGCATGGACCTGATCTCCGAAAGGTTCAACAGTTTGCCGAAGTTCAACTCCGGTACATGCGGGAGCACAAACTCTCGCAACCCGAGGCACGCAAGGCGGCCATCAAGTTCATGCGAAGTCGGGCACAACGAGTTCAGTAATTGACCCCACTTACCTCACGCAGTAGAGGACAGATATGGAAGGCAACACGCTATCGCGGATCGCATATGGAACTGTTAATCCGATGCGGTTTGTTCAGGATGCACCCGGTATCCAAGGGGGTGCGTTGCAGTGTTCGGGTGCGGGTGTGCCGATTATCGGTATCGCCCACGAGTCTATCGCGAGTATGCCGGGTACACCGTGGCAAACTCAATTCGTACCACAGAACTATCCCGCCGCCGCATCGGGACAACCGTTCCGACTGTACGGCGTCGTGGATATGAACACGATGGTCATTGTCGGTTCGGGGCAGACGGTACTTCCGAACCAACTTCTCGTATCCGACGCATCGGGCAACGCGGCCCCCCTCAATCTCGGAACCGCAGGATTGAAGTGGATTGGGGCACGAGCCATTGAGGGTGGCGTAGAGGGCAACCCGATCCGTTGCGAAGTTTACCTAACTCCTATAACTGTCCCCGCGTAACTAAACACTGTATAACTCACTCACTACTGAAGGACTACTCCGATGCCATACCCCGGCGTGTTACCGGTTCCCACGACGTTGCCGAATACGACCGGTTTCCCCGGCCCGTATGACGTCTACATCCCCCAACTCGGCAACGGCAAGCAACAAGCGAATCTGATCGTCAGTTACGCCCGCGACCCCAAAAAGTTTTGGGTAGCCGGTGCGTGTACTGTCACCCCCCGAAATGAACTCTCGGGCATGTGGTTACAGTTGCGTCCTGAAGCGTTGGCACGGGTGTACCAAGACCCCAACGCCTACATTTGGGTCGATGGTCAACCGTTTCCCACCGGTAATTACAACACACAGGACTTCCGAGCAGTTCCATTCCAGTGTCTCCGTCGAGCAATGCCTGATTACTTGGGACAACAGACTCAGGAACAGGCGGTTTGGCCTATTGAGGCTACGAAGATCGACGCACTCGGTCACATCATGATGACACTTCGAGCGGTTGTGTTCTACAACCTTATGCTCAACTCGGCCAACTACTTGAGTACCCATGTTGCAACCGCAACTCAGTGGAGTAGTCTCAACGGGGCAACAGGGGGCGGTTGGCAACAGGGGACCGAAACGAATCCGATCATCGCACGCACCCTCCGCAACATTGCGAATCAGATTCGTAAGGATACTCTCGCGACGGTCAACATCAACAACTTGACCTGTGTAATCGACCCCGACGCGGCCATCATCGCGGGTTCCTCAGCCGAAGTGTACTCCTACCTCGCACGCTCGCGGTTCGCAGGTCCGCACCTCCGGGGCGACGACGAGAGCCTATCGGGTGACCCGAGTTGGGGCATGCCCCCGATGATCGGCGGGATGAAGGTGGAAGTGGACCCGACACTACAGACGATTTCCCCGCGTCTCCAAGTCCCCGGTACTTACGCTGATGTGATGAACTACAACACGGCGATTGTCATGGCCAAGCCCGGTCAGATCAATGCCAACGTCGGACAGGTCAACAGCGGATTCTCCTCAGTCCACATGTTCGTGTACCGGGGGCAGGAGATGGTAGTGAAAAGCAAGAGTGATGATTGGAACCAATTGACAAAATATGGCATTTATGAGACGTACGGACTCTCGATTGTTAGTCCGGAAACTTGTGGTCTCGCAACTTCTCTGTTTGTTTAAGGAGTAATTATGACGGTTCAACTCGATGATAATGAAAAATGTATCGGTCAGTCAAACAATGTTACTTATTCAGAAGATGGCAGTAAGATTACAGGTTATATTCGGCAGGTTATAATTGAACTAAAGGAACCTATTGACTCAGATGCCCCTCTTTATGACCAAGTACGAAAAGTAAAGAAATGACACCGTTCATAACAGCGTCCCAACTGCTTGACCGATTCGATTGGCGGTATATCAGTAAGAACATTCTCGACGGTCCTACGTCATCGACATCTGATACGCCGCCGACGAAAGCCCAACTCCTCAATGATACCACGGAGGCAGGGGCGAGACTCGTCGTACTGATTACCGATGCCTCCGAGGAGTTGATGGCAGCGGCGGCAGTGGGGGCACGGTACACCGAGGATGAGTTACGTACCTACGGCGGGAATCTCCTCATCTCCATCGTAGCGGGACTCGCAATCGGCCCCATCCTCGAACGGAGACAGCGTGCGACAGAGGATATGACACAACTTTCGTCGTCCTACAAGCGTGCCGTCGAGCGGGTGGAGGAATTGCGACGGGGTGAGCGGATATTCTTTAACGTCCCGAATGTTCCCGAGGCCGGGTTACCGGGACATCCAACAATGGCACCCGGTCCCAATGAGCCTCCTCTGATTAGTTCGGCGGCGGGTCGGTATTTTGGATTCCCCGCAGGTGGACCGACAGGAACGGGATGCTCGTCGTATTATCCGAATCCGGGCGGCAACTTCCCCAATTGAGGAATGTTCATGTCTCTTCTAAACAGTCCGGATAAAGTACCCGTAGAAGGTGATGTCGTAGTCAAAGTCGAAACAAAAAGGGACGGACCAAATGATCCTTACGGAGCATGTTGGGTGACGTTTGCAAGTGGTAAGAAGGTATGGTTTAGTCTCTATTACGAAAAGGACAAGTCGGGAAAGCTGTATAGACGAGGATCGGGTGTAGCGTCTTCCCATTAGTAATGAGTCAAACTAAGAGGTATCTGTTATGTCTCAGGGGATACGCACGCCGGGTCCACAGTTCTTGTTTGCCAAGTTCAACAACATCACAACCGCACAATTCCTGGGAACCTGTATCGCAGCCCCCGAGTCCGAGGAGGAGAAGTTCAAACTCGAAGTCATGAACGACCTTGGAGGACGCTCGGTCCCGTTTCAGTTAGTACAGGATGGTGAGAAGTGGATGGCATTGCTCGCCATGAACCGATTCGATTACCGCGTGGTCGGGAACATCCGAGCGTTGGAATCGGGAGTGGCCCCTGTGTTCCCCGGACCCAACCCCGGACTCGGCTCAGAGACTCCAACTGCCCGTGGCACACTCAACATCGGCATCAGTGATTGGCAACTCATTATTGTGAATTCGTACTTTAGCACGACATCGGCGGGACAATTCATTGGCGGCATCCAGAATGCGGACTTGATACCGGGTCGAATGTTCTACTCCTGCAACCTCCGGAAGTACAAGGAAACGACGCAGGGTACTCGGGTACTCGATATCGCAATGGCCGTCGAGTGTCAGAACCTCTATGACCCTGTGACTCGTGGATTCAGTTGTTATACCGAGGATTCGAGTAAGTTTCCCGCCCTCGCACCGATCACGTAAGAGGAATCTGTGTTCTATCAGGACCATGAAAAGACGATTTATACACCCCCCGGTACGGAACTCAAGTACGATCCGCTCGCCGTCCACCGTAAGTTACTGACCGCGACAGGCAACAAGTTCGATGAGTTGTGGGCGGCGTGGTGCGGGGCCGATTCCGACTTGGGGGACGTGTCAATACCTCGGGATCAGAAGGTATTGGAAAGTCTCGACGCCGAAGGGAAGTTGGCACACGCGGCGAGGGTAGCATTCGACTTGAAACCGTTTCCCGATACGTTGGACGCGACGGCGTTAGAGTACTTGCGAGACTTTGTCGGGTGGATGGAGGGAAAAGGGCAAAGGGTGACCCCTACGTAAGGGTTGCCCGCTTACTACCATCCTCTGTTAAGCCGATCTCCTCCTACGAGGAGTTTGTTTGCGTTTGGTTGTGTCTCGACTATATCCGGATTGCTAACATCGCAGACATGGCAGATGCGGTAGAATTGGGAACGGGGAGGGCGGCATTCCCCCCCGATTGGATCAGATTACTATCTGAAAATGATGAGGAGCGTGGCAGGTGGCTACTCAAGGAACTCCGAAAAGAACTCTACAGGTGACTCCCCCTCCGTCACCGACGCGGGCGACGAATTTTCACGTATCGTCTCGCCCGAAGTTGCTCCAACAATCCACCCAACCTCCTTTGAGAGAAAACAGTATCGGTAGTAATGTGGGAATGATGGCTAGGAACAGTCTGTCTCACTCCCCTCAGGTGTCGGTAATCGAGAGGACGAAACCACCGGCGGTAACCATGACAGGTGCGATGCGAATTCCGAGGAGTACGATTCCGGTAGCACAGGTGGAAAATCGGAAATCGACATCACACCGTCTCGTAATGAATGTATCGGATCGTCCGAAGGCGAGTGAGTTGGCGACGGTAAAAGGATACACCCGGTCCCGCCCCGAGGGAGTCTCAACGTCGGGAATAACAGAGCGAGTTAGTAGCCGCCCGACATCTGTATCTTTTCCTTCAAAGAGATCGGGCGGGATGCAACCTGAGAACTCGGAGTCGGGTGGTAGGAGTAGGCTCACGCGGGGGATCGGGGACCACTCGGTATTAACAGTATCGGATGTGTGAGGAGAACTGAGTATGGCGAAATTTGGACAGAGTGGGACACTAATTGCGGGAACTGCTGTCGTCAACGCCGCAACGCTCCCACTTGAAATCGCTGAACTTATTCGCAGCAATCTCCCCGTGCTCGAAGACGAGGTGACGGTTGAAGTCGTGGGGCAACCGGGGGCGAATAAGCAACAACTGTACTTTCTGGCACTTGCGGCGGCGAATGGTATGGTGAGGAGGGCGGGTAACAGTCTTGTCAGTATCGCCGGTTCCTACGGGATGCTCATGATTGAGTACGACGCGGCGAATGATTGGGTCAGGTGTACGATTCGTTACAAGTGGGGCATGGCATCTGTCGGAGTCGTATCGACGGCGGCATTAGGGGCTGCCGCGGGAGTCGGTTCTTTTTTGGGGATCGAGGGGATCAACGGAAGGTTTTCGTTAGATCAGTTGGCGGTATACCGAGGGCCGCAGTGCAATGTTGTCGGCGGAAAGTTTGACTTCGTGGCGTCTACCAACGTCGGCGGTACGGAAATTCCCGTCCCACTCCCCGGTGTACCGAGTTCTTCATTCGACCCAAACTCCCCTGTCTTACCGTTCGCAGGGAGTCCAATCCTCACTTCCTGTTCTACAACCTTGGAACCTTCCCCAACAGAAGTAACACAACTTCCCCCGACACCGTACCCGCCTAAGTCGGGACTGCGGACGATTCAGTCTCCCAATCCGAAACCGCCGGGGGACAATCGGAGTCGGGGTACAACATTCGTAACCGAGGCTGAACGGGTTGCGGCGAGTTCGGGAACGACCATTGCTCCGGGTGCGAACATGCCCGCACAAAATGCAGACCCTAAGAAGTGCTGCGAGAAACTGTCGGTATTGATACCAATGGTGACGGCGGCACTATCGGCACCGGCGACGAATTCGGTCATGGCATTTGTACCCCCAGTTCTCGGACCCACGGGAAGGTAGTGGGAGAGTAGTTTCCCGAAGGAGACATACATGGGATTCCCCAACGACTCATTACAGGCTGATCTCTATACCACGGCGGCGTTACACAACGCATTCGAGATCGACCCCGGCGTGTGCATCCTCCCGTTGGCCGAAGACCCCCCAGAATCATTGGGAGAACTCGCAACGTGGAGTCCCGTTGTCGTACTGAGACTGCACGCACCGTACCGACTTCGGAGGATGATCCACGCCGCCGATAAGAAGAACAATCCGCCACCGCTCCCTTCCTACGGGGACGCGGGAAAATTCGTGTTTACGGGTGGGACTCTCGAAATCTATAACAAACTTAATTCGACGTTTCGCAACTTTGATTGGTCTGTAGCGTGCAACTATACCTTCGTTGAGGACTGTGTATGTCGAGAACAGGACGGTTACGTACTCGGCAACACGGTATTCACGTGGCAGTCTGACGTGGACAATCAGTCTCAGATTGGGGCGAGTAGTCCCAACATCGGGGCAATATCCGAGGCAGGAGTGGATGCACTCGTAGGCTACCACCAAGGCCGAAACATTGTCATCAACGCGGAACTCGTAACAGGCAATAACCCCCTCACTCCTGAACAGTTAGCACAACCTCAAAATCAAAACGCGGGCAACCTCGCGTCGAGTTGGGGATACAACACCCCGTCATACTTCCCCGGAACTTTGGTCTACAGTTATACACTTAATAGCGGCCCCCCGCTGTTTAATGCATGAGGAGGCGACGTGAGGATTATCTACAACGGCGTCGACCTCATGCCCTTGGAGACGCACGAGTACTATTGGGAGTCAGTCTACGACGACTCGGGGGTGGATTATTTATACAGTCGCGTAACGCTCGTCGTAACCGCTCTTATCAACGGGTTCTTCAACGAGGCAGGAATCCACAACGGCCCCCCGATGAGTTATAACTTCTCCGAGGGGATCAGTACGCAACTATCGACGGGAACTCCTGCACAAGGTACTAGGAATCCACAAGGGTTCGTGACCCCGAACGCCAACGGGATTCCGACATCATCGAACGCTAACGGAATCATAATCGGAACTCCCAACCAATCCCTCCGGGGGATTACACTCGGCAACTTCAGCCCGATTACGACGCACAAGACTGTGAGACACCGACTCTCGACTCCTCGGGGGCAACTCTACGTGTTCAACGGGAGGGGCATGGAATCCGGCAACCCGCCCGCTGGTACATTCCTGCCCCCCGACCCCGCTCAACTCTCCCTTGCAAGTCCGCTACAAGGGTTCCCAACGGATTCCAAGAACGGACCCACCCCCAAGATACTCGGCATTACACAGGTTATGTCACAGGATAACACGTTCGTCGTCGATTGGGCCGTAGAGACGTTCGTCAACGAGGCCGAGATCAACAACGTGTCCCCGAGCGGCGGGTTACTCTCGAATCGATTCAGTCAGTCTCAGGCGGTTTCACAGGATGGGTTCACGACGGTCACGACGAGCGGCATTGCCATCTTCCGCACCGACTTCGTGTACGAGGGCTTCTCATCTGGCGAACTCAATAACCCTGATACGTCGCGGGCAATCCTGTTCATGCCGATTCCACAAGGGTTCGTGCGGGAAATCGATTACGTGGGCGAACGCCCCGACGTAACGGGAATCGAATACTCCTACCGAGACATTCAGAAACCTGTCAACTTCGTGGCGGGACCGTATGCGAGAGCGGCACAAATGGTTGCAGTCCACCGACAGGCGGTTACATCGAGTGCGGATATCCTAGAAGGTGCATTGACGACGTATGACCGAATCAACTCTCGGATTCTCAATAATAAGTGGTTGAGAGAATCGGCTAATCGAGAGGAAGAGTCCGGTAAAAAGAGTAAACCGAGTCGGAAGGGGAAGCCGTCTACGAAACCTTCTCCCAAACCTAAGACGAAACTGTAACAAAATAAAAAAGAGGTGATCTGATGTCGATATCTCTTGTAGGAACTTCGGGATGGTTCACTCGGCAAGGGTTGTTCGCGGGTGCCTACAACTACGTGGCGTCCCTGTACGGGTCCGCGATCACCTCCGACTTCCAAGCGATATGGGCACAGTTCGCGTCGTCGAATCAGGCGGCGGTTCAGAATCTTCCCGACGCCGTGACCGCATTCCGACAGACGGGCCAGAGTTATCAGAATACTCTTGTCGCGGACGGACAACTCGCCTCGATCCTTCAGGCCAATGACAACATCCCCCTCGTGCCATACACCTTCGCGGCCTCGATCAATCAACTCACAGCACAGATGGATTCCACGTCCCAATCGATCAACCGCCCCACGCTCACGGCCGTTGTCACCGACGGGGTCAGTAACATCGGCGACACGGGGTTCGCACTCTCGACGACGAACATTTACGGCGACCCCCTCGACATGACGACGACGGAGACGTTCACTGTAACCTGTACGTCTCAGGGGAGTGGATTCCAGGCGTCGTTTTCCATCGTCGGGGAACCAAGTGTCACGCCGAACTCGTGGGATTGGCCACAGGGGTCAGGAGTCAGTACCTCAATTACCTCTGTCGATCCGGCGGTCAACGGGATCATTACTGACGGCGGTTTCGCCCAATGGACTGGAACAGGGAGTAACACACCGGTTGAGTGGGAGATTGTCGATGGAGATAGCGGAGTCACGGTATTTAAGGC
>Ga0075367_10000001_pt1 | contig 65313 bp, 101 predicted proteins | sample EndMethybrTD3032_FD_71399 | JGI IMG/M metagenome (GOLD analysis project Ga0075367, IMG submission 71399) | Populus endosphere microbial communities from Tennessee, USA - Endosphere MetaG P. TD hybrid TD303-2 | ecosystem: Host-associated > Plants > Roots > Endosphere | place: USA: Tennessee... | reverse complement strand
CACCCCCTCCAGTATTACCCGATCCGCGTCCGAAGGGTGGGGCGTCGATTGATGATGCCGTTGCGGAACTCCGCGAACTCGTCAAGCTCCAGGAAGCTCAGCGAGAACTGACGGGAAAGACATATCAAGCCCTCATCGGTGGAACCGGTGGAGCGGTCCTGACCACCCCGTCCCGAGTAGAAGGTGCATTTCCCGAACACTGGCAGGGCGTCGAAGGACGAGCCAGGCGAACAGCCGCAGGGATGACGACACTACGGCAGTCTACTCAGGCGGTGTTAAGCAAGAGCACATTCGGTAAGTGGTTGATGAAAAAGAGCCAGAAGGTTGGCTCCTGGATGAAACGGCGGGTGAACAAGACGGGACTTTCCGTCCTCGGCAACAAGGGGATGCACTTCATGACCCAACTGGCCGAAACGGGAATGGCGGTTGTTACTGCCTTCGTGAAGATCCGTGACGCCACTGACAGATGGACCGAACAGTCTCTTGCAGCCGCCAAGAAGTTCGCTGACGTATCCGGATCGATGGCAGGGGTGTTGGCTCAGCGGGAAATTCTGGAGATGCAGCGTAACGTCAAGCGTGGGGAAGCCACGGCTGCGTCTGCGGGTTCATTGGTGCAATCCGAAGACAGACGTAAGCAGGCAGAAGACAAGATCGGGGCATTACTCGACAACGTCTCCAATCGACTTCTGGCACTCGGGAATGGACTCATCGCAAGAGTCATCGAGCCGTTGGGGGACTTCTCGGAGAAACTGGACGTCATGATCCGGAGATGGTTCGGAGACGAAGATGAAAGGGCTGCTGCACTCCCGGACGTGATGGCAGGAATCATTGACGCCGACATCGAGAATCAGAAGCGATTCCGGGAATTGATGCTCGCAGCCAGGGCAGCGGGATTTGCCGCAGGTGGGGCTGTCGCCCCTGGTGGTGGCGGTGCCCCAGTAGGAAGATTACCAAGACCTTGATCAGTCTAACGTATGGCATCATACCAGTACAACGGGGTATTTTTGCAATTGACTCAAACTCTTGAGTTCAGTTGGAAGATGCCTCGTGACCCAACTTACACCGACGCCCTCTACACGGAATACACCATTCGAGTGAGAGGATTCTTATCCATCTCTGAAGGTTCATTCCCCGGCGTTAATGAACCCAAGTCTTCGGCTGAGACAATCGCTCTGATCAAGTCGAAGCTCGAAGCTCCACGACGACCCATGCTGTACATCATGGGGGCCACACCGATGATCCAGGTTCCCGAAGGTGAGATTGACGATAAACTCGGACCTGATCCTCTTCCTGCCACGGTACGGGAGGTGTCCACGGGTACGTTCTTGGTAGAGTGTGGCTGCATCGTCCGACTTGTGGAGTGTGATGCGGAATGTCCCGAAGGGGCCACCTTCAGTCCGGTCATCTCCCTCCGGTGGACACAGAGCGAGTCCTTCGACCAGAACTGGAATTCCAACCTGACCACGGACGGGAAGCTAATCGTTCGGAGTTCCCTCCTGCAATGTGCTGACAACTTCCGAATCGAATGCACTCCACCCCTTCTGCCCGATTACATTCGTACCAAGTCGCAGTACACTCTGTCGCCGGACGGATTAGAGGTAGACTTCCACTTCGAGGATCAGGAAGTCGACCGACTCCCGCCGTTCCCGTCCACGACGGCTAATGGGACGTACGTGGTCGTCACGCCGCAGCCTGGTTTTCGTCGTATTGGCACAGTGATGCTCGAACTGGAGGGACCAAAGGGAACAGATCGAAAAGCTCTGATGAATCGGGCGATCCGAATGGCTTACAACAAGCTGGCCACGGATGGGTTCCTGGGTGGTAAAGGAAGCGTTCCTATCTGGTGGGGGCAATTCAATGAAGATCTCTTCGTCCCCAAAATCGCCGTGACGATGTCGGCCATGTTGACCAACCTGAGCGGACCCAAAGTCGCCTTTGCAGCAGCGAACGATCAGGTTCCCGTAATGCCGTCTTGTGGCGTCCAGACGTTTGGTCTCCAGTCGAATCAACCGGGCATCTCTCCTCCGGATCGGAAGAGGATTGCGGGACTTCTGGTGGCGTCGTTTCTGGACCCGTGTCTTTGCATCGAAACCGAAAAGTCGATGCAAACCACGACTCAGGGGCCATCATTCCAGAAGAATCCCGACATGCTTCAAACCGGGGGAGCATTAGCAGGGATTGGCGGCTCCATCACTTTGGGGGGTACAGGGACTTCGCCTTCCACGATTACGATTGGATCGACCAGTTCCAATTCCACGGAAGTGCTGTCCGACACCGCCCCCTACACCATTTGCGAAATTGAAACCACCGTCGTCAACGATAGTGGCAACGTTCAGATGCCGGGGACCGGACTCGGCTCACAGGGGGGAGTGTCCGCCATCGTGAAAGCTCACGGTGGGATGATGTCCGTCATGACAACGTGGGTGATGTCCCGAATTGGTGCTCCACCCGTGTATCCCACGTTCGAGTCCCCCAACTCCAACCTTGTTCCTCTTCGGGGAAGTGTGGTGATGGAAGATGCCCGTGTGAGTCCGGATGGCCAGAACATGGTCTTCTCCGGAGCGGGGTATTACTGGCACGCCATCCTGAACCCACAGAATTACCAAATTGCTCCTGCTGTCGCTCCGTTTTACAATGACCTTGTTCGTCAAGGTGGGGGACTCGCGGCCAGTGCATGGACGAATTTGATTACCTGGGCTGTCCAGGCTCAGGTTTCGAGTGGTTCGCAGCCATTCCAGGTTGGGGGTGTTCAGCCCGAACAGCCCCCACAGACACCACAGGGATTCCAGGAGTCTTCTATTCCAACTGACGGTGGTGGGAGCCAACAACAGTCCACGAATACGTCACAGGATCAGGGATATTTCTTCTTTACGCCCAACATTCATTGATTTGTAAGAACATCCCAGTGCAACGGGTTAATAGTTGCAACATCGACGTCGATTGGCAGACCTGATTGTGGTAGGAGGAAACCGAAGTGGCGATTGCCTTCACCGGAACAGAGGGGCTTTTTACGAGGATTGGCAGACTCCTCCATGTTGCTTATTTGACAACACCTTACGCTGCATCCCTTCCCGCCGCGTTCGCGTCCATTAATGCCCAGTACGAGACGACGTTCCTCTCAATCGGGGGAGCGATTTCCGTACAGGCCAACGCTCTCACACGAGTGTCTTCTGGAGTGATGGCGTTCGCATCCCAGGCGGCTCAGAACACCGTCATTCAAATGGTGAGGGCCGATCAGCCCTCCCAGTCACGAAGTCTTCAGGCTGCACTCTTGGAAGTTGTGCGGCAGATGATTCTTCAGGGCGTCACGGTGGAAGCCAACGTCATCGCGATCATCCCCACACAACTCACGGGAAGCGTCGGAAACGGAGTTCTCGTCACCACCACCAGGCGAGGTGATGGTTTGGTGCAGGAAAACTCTATTCAGGAAACTCTTCGTCTGGTATGCACCCAGGACGCCTACACCGGGACAGCTACAGCAGGTAGGGAACTGTTCGCTCTGGCAGGATCACCCGACGTCACGAATTCCGTATGGGATTATGACTGGCCAACCGGGTCAGCCGCAAGCGTACAGGCTAACGCGATCTCTTCCACACAAGACGCCAGTACGAGCGGGAACTTCTTGACCAACGGCGACTTCGAGGACTGGTCGAGTGCCGTCACCCCGGTGTTGAGCAATTTCACTCTTTCTGTCGGCACCTGGGGAACCGACATCCAGCGGAACAGCACGAACCAGAACACCGGCACCTACTGTGTTCAGTTCAATCCCGGAGCGACGAACACTGTCCTCTACCAGGAATTCGGCAATGCAACGACGGGGACTTCCGTCTCCCCGGCAGGGCTGACACCGTACTGCGTGAACCTCTGGCTACGAAAAGTGTCGGGCACCATTTCGGCTGGTGTACTCACGGTAGAACTCGTTGACGGGTCAGGAGTTGTGACTCAGGACGAGCAGGGAGTGAACAACTCCTTCACGGTGACGCTTTCCACCCTGACCACGTCCTACGTGGCCTACAGTGGGAATTTCCGGCTCAGTAACACACCGCCTGACACGGTCAGACTCCAGTTCCGCATCTCCACCGACCTGGCGGGTGCTCAGTTTGTGATGGACGACGTGTGCTTCGCGGCTCCGACCTTGATGTACACCGGAGGACCGTACTTCCGGGTGTTCAGTGGAGCCACGCAATTCGTTGCAGGAGACGGATGGAATCTTAGTTTGACTAATAACTACGGTGGTGCATCGAATCTTGGAACGTTCCAAACGGGTTTTGCAAGGCTCCTATCGACCCCACAACTTGGTATCCTGCTTCCGTCCGCCACCCCCGGCACGGTGAGCAACGCCCTTATAAGTGCTTGATTGAGGAAATTCGATGGAAATTCCTGTAGCATTATTCCTGGCGATGGAGGAATCCATCGGCTTCTTGGCGGAAACAGGACAGCCGATGTTTCTTGCTCAGGAGTGATTGAATGCCAGCGAATCCTATACTCACCGTCGGTCAGGTCGTCAAATCCGCAGGGGATTCGGTACGCATCCCAATGGATATGGGCGACATTCAAGCGTTCATTGACCTTCTGACTGACTCCAACGGCAACTTCGATCCCACCGCTACGGCAATTGATACGTTTGACATCACGACGAGTGGAGCCGGAGCCCCCACCGTGACGGACAAGCAGAAAGATTCCGAATACCAAATAAGTGGCGTGGTCAGTGGTGGCACTGCGGGAAGTTATTCGATTGTGTATTCCGTTGTCCTGACCAACGGAATCGAAATCAGTCGTACTGGGGCAATCACTATTAAGTGAGTTTGTATGTCATGGTCGTATGGAATTACTCCGATCACCCCCGAGGACATGCTGGGCATTCTCGAAAAGAGAGTGCAACAGATGACCGGACTTGGGGACAGGGCATTTCTCTCCCTTTGGAGCCAGAGGTTTCTTCTCCAATCCCCCCGAGCACAGAAGTTCATCACCATCCGACCCGTTAACTTCCCGGTGTGGCAGTCGGTGTGTGACGGCTCGGGTTTCGAGAACCCCCTGACCGGCTACAACGCGGCAATCACACTTACCGTGTACGTACAAAACAGTTCCGACCCGGAGACGTGGTCTATCAACCTCGTCCGAGAGAATGTACTGTCCCTTACTACGCTCGTGAACCTGGCAGCGGCATCCATGCAAGGATACGTTCCGATTGTCACCGTGGATGATGAAGAACTCGCCCTGGTACGGGAACCGATGCGGATGGCAGATTCGGGGTGGCGATTCGGAGACGCTACGGACGGCAAAGGTGGACCGTGGAGTTACGCGACGGTGGACTTCGAGTGTCGGTTCTCTGCAAAGTTGCCTGAACTGCCAGACATAGTTTCACCGAATATTATCTAGAATATGCCCATATCATTCGCAAATGTCGGTTTGACTCCTCTTCACGAACACCATGAATTGGCGGCACAATTCTGGCACGCACACCGGATCAATGAGTTCGATCATCAAACCTTCTTTGTTCCTTCGATACAGCAATTCCCGACTCCGTATCCACCACAAAGAGAGCCACCCGCACTTGGTAGGCTTCATTGGCCTACCGGAGCGGATCAGTGGAGTACGTGTCACCTCGTCGCCACGGGAGCACAGGTCAGTCAACTCCGCTCGATCATCGGGACCACACCGACTGCTCAAACACTTCTGATCACAGACGGCACAACAGCCGGAACCATCGAAACGGAGATGTATTTACTTCCTCCGCGTCCCATCTGTCAGAAAGGCAGTGACGAATGGTTCTTATTAACGTTTGTAGATTCCCGTTTTTGGTGGCACCAGTGTGGCAGTGCCGAGATTCCCGATCCCCCCGGCACGTGGAGCGAATTCCTCGAAGCACTGTTCGCTTTGTTGGGGGAAAGTCCTCTTATAGACGTTATACCGTCAGAGTATTTGGAGCCTAACGCACTGCGATGGACAACTGGGATTCAGCCGATTCCCATCGTGATCGAATGTGTCTGCAAGCAAATCGGAATGAAGACGGTTCGGAACCTTGATGGCACAGTCGAAGTCGTCACGGCGTCTTCTGCTCAGGCGTCGGACGAGTCCCGATGGACTGCTATTCAAAACTTGGTGCTGAACGGTGGAAGACTCACCGGGGCCGACATCGGACGGATGGCTCCATCCTCCGTAGATGTCATCTTCTTCGACGGAAACACAGGCACATCCACTCCCGTCAACGTCACGCTGGCGTCACTGGGGCTTTCCGGATACGAAGGTGTTGAGGGTGTCTCAGCCGGAATCGGACGAATTACAGCGGACCCACTGACGACCACGGCACTCCAACAGACAGCCTATGCTCTTCAAGCCGCGACTGACTATTACAACTGGCTCCTGGGACTGACCGACGCAACCCTTCGTGGAATTGTGAACATCAATCCGGAAGGACTGGACGACTTCGTGGAGTGGGTTCACCACCCTGACATGCTGGTGACCCGAATCCTCCGTTCCCAGTGGGCGGACCGGAACATCTACGGCGAGCTTGGAGCCAACTTCCCCAACCCAAACTGGATTCCGGGTGGGGGTTCTGGTGGAAGTGGTGGTTCCGGCTCCGGGTCGGGTTCTGGAAGCGGCAACGACGGCTGTACGGCAGCGGTGAATCCCGTCAGTGTCGAGTGTGAAGAAGGAGAGCGTGTCCTACGTTCGACCGTCCTGGCGGTTGGGTTGAATTCGGATGGGCAATTTGTCCTTTCCCAGTGTGAAACACTCGATTATCCACTAGGTCCGTGTTCCCCGGTTGACCCCAATGGAACGACACTGTCCGCCGTGGTGATGGTGTGTCCGATCTACGCGACCTGTCTTTCGCTTGACGCCAGTCACGAACTTCTACCCGAAGACTGGCTGATCGACGTGGAGGGCGGCAATACCATCACCCTTCCCAGTTCCGAAACGGCAGGAGAGGGTTGTTGGTTCGTCATCACGAACACAGGCGGTGGAACAGTCACAATTGAGGCTCAGGGAGGACAGACGATCAACGGGGAAGCGTCGATTGAACTCACCGACGACTTCTCTTCGGCTTTGGTTTTTCTGTCCTGCTCCGACACAACCGACTGGACAGCCGCAATCCTGTCAGGAACGCCAAGTGGGTCCGGTACAGTCGAAAGCATCACCCTCACGACTGCTAATGGGATGCAAGTCAGTGGTGGAACGACTCAAACAATAACAACAACAGGTACGTTTGCTCTCACACTTCCGTTCACTCTGGCGGGTTCGGGAACCCTCACGAACAGTGGCACTTCTTCCGTATCCGGAGCGAACACCGGCGACCAGTTCACTTCTGAGACGGCTTCTACCTTGATCGGGAGGGGTTCAGCAGGAGGGTCAGGGGCTGCACAGGAAATATCTCTAGGTTCCGGTTTGGCGATGACGGGCACTACTTTATCCGCCACCGGAAGTGGAGGAACTGTCACATCGGTTTCTGTGGTAACTGCCAACGGAGTCAGTGGATCAGTCGCGACAGCCACCACGACTCCCGCCATTACCCTTACGCTTGCGGCAATTACGCCGTCGAGTGTGAATGGAATCACTCTTTCTGGATCAGGATCGATTGCGAATTCCGGGACTTCTTCACTAACCGGATTTACAGGCAGCGGGGCATCCTCAAACACAAACACCGGCGACCAGAATCTCTTTTCCTCTGTTGTGGTGAGTGGTCAGACGACGGTCACGGTCAACTCGGTGACGACGGCTCTGACTTTGGTAGCTGGAACGGGAATCACCCTCACCACGGACAACACGGCGAAGTCAGTAACGATCACAGGCACGGGTGGAACCGTCACATCCGTCACGGGAACCACGAATCAAGTTTCCGTAGCGACAGGAACCACAACACCCGTCATCAGCTTGGCAGGGCCACACAACTTCACCACACAGACCATTCACGGCATTCTTCTGGGGCAGACGACGGGGGCAATCACAGCCACAGCCGCGATGTCGGACGGGCAACTCCTTGTTGGGCAGACTTCAGCCGACCCACTCCCCAAAACGCTGTCCGGTGATGCTACGCTTGCCGCCACCGGAGCGATCACCCTCAAAAACACAGGGACTGCGGGAACTTACGGACAGGTCACGACCGACGCACAAGGAAGAGTGACAGCCGGTGCAACGTGTGATGTGGCTCACGGCGGGACCGGTGCGACAACACTGACGATTCATGGGGTTTTGCTTGGTCAAACGACCGGGGCTGTTGTCGCTACTGCTGCGATGACGGACGGTCAGTTATTGGTAGGGCAAAGCTCTGCCGATCCCCTTCCGAAGACGATGAGTGGGGATGCAACCCTTGCCGCATCGGGGGCAATTGAAGTTGCTGGGACTCTTCTGGGGGCAAGTGTTGTTGCTACGAGTCAGTCTACGTCCAGCACAACAAATACGAATCTGACGACTGTTCAAAGTGTCACTCTTACTCTTCCAACAGCGTGTCGTATCATCGTTGAGTTGGGGGCGACGGCTTCTCACGATACGGTGAACGGTTCTGCTCGTCTTGTAATCGACCTGGATGGTTCCGATACTGACGGTCCCACGTGTCGTTGTACCGCAGCAACACTGCTTTTCCCGTGTACAGGAGGAGCAGTAGATTTAGGTACTGTATCTTCTGGCTCCCATACATTTACAATGCAATTCAGAACCAATACGGGGACTGTCACTTTCGAGAAGCGTAGCATGTTGATTTACCGTTGTCCCCCGTAAGAGCTTCGCCCGTAACCTTTTGAGGGCTTACCGTGCCAGGAATTGCAATCCTTGATCCCAACAACTCCGAGGTTGTTCTCGGAACCGCCAAGCACCCCTACGTTGTCCAACAGGAACTGTTGGCACTTTCGACTCCGAAGAAGAACGCAATCTTCGCGGACGTGACGACCGGCAGTCCGCCGTTGTGGGCCGCGACGTTCAACAGTCCAGACGAAATTGACACTTTCAATGCTTTTATTCCTGCAACGTCGGTAGGGGCGACACTGGATGAGAAGATGGCAGCGGTTGCTGTCTATCTTTTCACTCACCCACTGTACCTACAAGCTCCAGCTTTCGATCCGACCATCAACATCGTTCCCTACATACCGTGAGTTTCGATGGCCCGATTCATGACCGGCATTCGAGTGGAACGACGGGTAATCACTGTGCCTGTGGCACAACCCGTCACCGGCTGCGTCGTTCCCACCGAGGATGAATGCTGCGATGGCGGCAGTGGATCGGGCACCTTCTGCGAGGAAGGATGCACAAGCACATGCCCCGCTTGTGCATCAATGGCCAAACGCTGGACCTTCCTGTCTCCTGGTGATGAAGCGGAAATCACTCTCTGTTACCTCGAAAACTCCAATGACGGCAACCCCTGCACGTTCATGTCGGAGGACATGACGTGGCGTCTGTATCTGTCGGTACTCGATACCTGGACCCTGGAGAACCTGACGACGGGGGATCTGTTCTTCCTGGAGAACTCGGAGTGGGACTGTGTTGGGCTGAACCACATGGAGGATGCTCTGGGAGCGACCGCAGTGGATGTCTCGCCGGTGGATTCGTGTGAACCGATGGGCTGGGATTGTGTGGATGATGATTGTGTCGAAGAACCGGGTGGCGCCTATCCAACAAGGCAGGAGTGTATTGACGCGGGGTGTGGGGTTATCATTCCCGACTGCGACGACGTGCCTATCCCACCAGAGATAACTCTAACAATCAGTGGCACAATAGCTTATGATGGAACTTACACCCTAACATACGACGCCGGACTTGGGTTCTGGAACAATGACACGTCCCTGCCCGGTGTCGCGTTTAACGCTCAATGCTTCATGCTGTCACGCTGGCAGCTGGTGATTTTCAATCCCGCTCCGATTGTTTACGATGACCCCAGCAGCACATTGTCGCCCGTATCAGCAACGTTCTCGATCAATACTGGCACGGGAGTCCTTAGTTAGGATCAGGTATCTGGTAGAGGTACAGGAAGTACCTACCAGATACGATCCTGATCTTTGTGGAATCTTCCGGCGGCTTTCCTTCCTTAACAACCTTCCCCTCTTCCAAGATGGTATAAAGTTTGTATCTGCCAGCCGATCCGCCTCTCGCATCCTCGATTATGACGGTGTCACCAAGAGACATAACTGACCCTGATATCGAGGGAGTTCTGCCTTCTTGACCAAGAAGGTATCCCACCGCCAACCCCAATAGGACACCGGCCGCGACGATGGCGATTCCACTGCGGCGATTTCGACTCTGGGGTTCAATTGACTGACTCATAATTCCACTCCCAAGTTTCGAGTTCGACACCGCGAAATGCGATGCATCTTCTCAGTACAACCATACCCCCCTAAAATACTCCAGGACGGAGAGGGGATTGCCTTTCAGGAAATTGCTCCTTTCCGTCACCGGAATTATCGACACAGACCGGAAGGTGACTCTTGCCCAGCAAAAAGGAACTCGAAGCTGTCTACTTGAAACGAAAAGAAGCGGAACGTGGCATTAAGCCTCCTGCCACTCCCAAGAAGGTCGACCCGACGTTCTGTCTTCATCGCGGTAAGGAGACAGGGGAAACGAAACAGTGCCCTTCCTGCTCCGGGATGGTTCAACTCAAAGTCTTCAGTTGTGCTGTTCCCAAGCACGGAACCTGCACCATCAGCAAGAAGATCGAAGGGGTTTCTTGTTGCGTTTCATGTCCCGACCGCAAGCCCAAACCCCAGATTCGTCCTGCCATCCTTCAACCAGCCGTTCCGTCCACTGTCCTCAAGGAATGGAATCACACCAACTTCTTTCCTCAACTCGCAGGGTATCGGTTCAACCCCGGAATGACGGAATGGAAGGACGGTTACGCCTTCGCGTGGCGGGATGGATGGGCCGGGTCGAACATCTGGATCTGTGAACTCAACAAGCGATTCGATCCTGTCAGCCAGCCGAAGAAACTCGAACTGTCCCACAAACGGGCGAATTGGGGCCGCGAAGACCCACGTCTATTCGTCTTCAAGGACAAACTGCACGTCTCGTTCATTGGGGTGGTGGGAAGGAACCGAAAAGTCACCCAGACGCATCAACTGTACGCTCGATTGGGGCAGAATTACGACACAGAACAGATATTCGCTCCAGATTGGCCAGGAGTACCCTCAAACAGGTGGCAGAAGAACCATCTTCTGCACCAGGATCGTCCAGGTGGGGATTTATACGCCATCTACAGTTTATCCCCACTAAAGGTGGCAAAATTGAATGGTGAACGAGCGGAGTGGGTTTCTGAGGCTCCTGGCATTCCGTGGGAAGGGGGGGAACCGAGGGGTGGGGCACCTCCGGTTCGGGTGGGTGATGAGTTGTGGGTGTGGATGCATGATCGTTTCGGATCACCCAGTCGATACCGGACCGGACTCGTTACCCTGGATGCCAAACCCCCCTTTGCGTTCCGAAGGATCATCCCTCGTCCGGTTCTGTTCGCGGACCTGGATACCAAGCCCACGAATCAGTACATAGCCGTAACATTCGTAGGTGCATCAGTTCGAGTTGGTGACGACTGGATTACGGCCAGTGGAACACATGATCGACACATCACGTTCCACAAATACCGTCACGAGGATCTGGAAAGAGCACTTACTCCCCAACGTACCGTTGTTGCATTTACAAACCCAATGCACTAGGAATGACGGGCAACTTGGAGAGTTACAACTCTCCAACTGGTTTCACATTGGCTGTACTCGGCATGTCACCCCGCATTCCACCTACCGTTCCTCCGGTTGCAACTACAAACCGGTTGCACTCGGTATGTCACCATCAACTTGTTGGTCAATAAAAATCGACGTGTTTTCGTTGCAACTACAAACCGGTTGCACTCGGTATGTCACCACTTGGGAGAGTAGCATCCTCTTGCCCGAAAAGCAAATCAAGCTGTTGCCGCGAGAGGGTACTTATTTCCAAGATTGACGTCTGTCTCCTCCTGCTGACAATGCATCTAAATCCTTATTTTGTAATAACTTACGTCCTGCGAGATCCTGATTTCAGCAACAAAGAGTATTATCCCGTTTCCTGTACAGGACTTACGGACAATTTGTCAGTGAGCAGTGTTTTCACCTCCTCCGCTCTCGCGGCCCTGGACTGACTGAATCAACTCTGCGTACTTTCGGCGTTTCTCTGCGTAGGAACGGAAATAATTCCACTCCTGTTCGGAAATGTCAGTTCCTTTTGGGTATTCGGGTAGTTCGTTCAGTAAGCTCCACAAAGCGATTCGTTCGTTCCACTCCCTTCCGAGCTTCTCCTGTTCAAAGTTTTTCTTGGCGTCGGAAGCTCGTGTGTGAAGGATGGTCGATGTCCCCGTTAACACAGCCCATCCCCGGCTGTCGAATTCTCTTTTCAGAAAGACGGACATCCAGATGTCACTGAAACGATGGAGGATGGAAATTCTTCCAGTCCCACGACATCTCTTGCAATCGGGATGACCCTTCCATTCATTACCGGAGTCCAGTATTCGACCGGGACCAGTGCAGGTACTGCATCCGTCCGTGACGCCAGAATCTGGTCCCATCGGAGCGAAGTACAGGTACGGCAGAGCTTCTTTCCGCACCATCAAACTCATTCCACAGAGGGCCGATAGAACACCTCTCGGAATCGGACCGATGTAGTAGGGGAGAGTGTAGGGGACACCTGTCTGCGTACTGAACCAGTTGGTTTCCGAACTTGGAGTCTGATTCTCCAGTCGTAACTGTGTCTCACCGTCGAAATCCGGCACACCCACCCAAACCCCGTGGGACAGCATCACGGGACTTTCTTCCCGTGTCGAATACGGCTCCCCCCGCAAGTGAAGTTCCGTGTCGTGGGCAGTGGACATCCAGGACGTTGAAACTTTCTTGTTGAGAGCATTCAGGTGAGCTTTAATCGGGTCGTCCCAGTTGTCCTTCCAGTACCCGGACGGACAGTCACAGAAGGAAACGGGAGCGACGTCGTCATCGGCGGTGAAGATGAAGTCAGCCCCCATCGCAGCCGCAGCGACGAATCCGAGGTTGCGGCACGCATCACTGAATCGAACGAATAAATCCCGGTGATCCGTCCACACCTTCTCCAGCAAGGGTGTGTGGGTGATGTCCATTTCGGTTTTGGAGCAGCCTGGCGAGTAAGTGACTCGTGGACGCTCCCCGTCCCATACCGTGATCAAGGAAACTTCGTGTTTGTCAAACAGGTAATTCCACGCCTCACGGAACTTGGTCATTTGTTCCGGTCGTATCGTAGGTGTAACGCATACCAATTTCGGCTTCATTATTTCCATCCTGTGCTGCGTTGCAGAATCGTCAACCCGTGGCGGAACTGCGTCGTACATCCGAACGCGATTGCCTGCCATCCTCGTTGGAACAGACACCGAACGAATTCTCGTTCCCCGTCCACGGTTTCTTTCCGTGCAGTGAACTTCTTGAAGTCCTCGTTGGGATACGGATCGCACCAGTCGCCCGTGTCGTGGCAAATCAGAAGTGCCGTGGGACTCAGGCGGAATTCCAGAATGTCGTAAGCCGCGAGAGAATCCTCGCATTTGTGGCTGGCATCGAAGTACACCAGACCAATGTCCTTCACGTCTTCCGGAGGCACCCACTCCGTCATGCTGGCGTGGACGTGGGTGATATTGGGATTCTTGTCGATCACGTGACACAGTCCCTGTCGAGCGTGGTCAATCTCGACACAGAACAGTCGCTTGCAGAACCGAGCTAGCACAGCCGCAGAGTGTCCTTCCAGACAGCCGTATTCGATAGCCGCTTCCGGACGCATGTAATTGCACACAGCGGCCAACAGGCAAGCGTCGGCCTTCTGAATCGGACCCAAGACCCGATCATCGTAATGCCGGTCAGGTCCAGGTGCTTGGAAGAGTTCATCCCAGGTCATACGAGTTGTTCTTTCGGTTGGAGAAGTTCGAGCTTGCGTTCAGGGAGGAGATTAAAGAAAGCCCATGCCAGTGCGTTCAGAAGATCAGATACCCTACTCACGTTTCTTTCGACTGTGAACACACAACCAAAATTATCCCACGTATGGACGAACTCTGTTCTACGAACTGCTTTGATCCAGTCTTTTGGCACACCGCAACTGGGGTCTGAGTGTCCTTTCAGTGTCCATTCCGTGGAGAATATTGCCCACACTCGATCTCCAGAAGCAAAATGAACTCCTGTTCGGAGGACACCAAGAGCACGCATTCCTTCCGCACGCGGATCGTCATGGTCGGACAACCAATCGGCGAACACCAAACGAGTCATCCAATCTTTTGGGTTCTGGTCAATTTGCCTCCAGAAGTCCTCTTCGCTAGTCATGCTGTCTGCTCCTGCTGGACAGGCTGAAGTAACTCCTGCCGTCGTTCTTCAGGAAGTTTCGCGAATGCCAATGCCGCCGCGTCTTCTGCTCTAGCTCTGGAGGACCGTCCAGATTTGTGTTTTGGTGAAAAATCCTTCCACCATTCCCTGTCTCGACTGTCATATCCTTCAATCAGATCGAACCAGTCCTTCGGAAGAAATCCTTCGTGGTGTTTACGTCCACTCGGCAATTTGTAGCTTGAAGTGTATTGGTCTCTATTAAACCACGTGGCTTCATCCAGTGCGGGGAATTCTTGATAGAAAGCCAACGCCCGAATTCCTTCCGCACGCGGATCGTCGCGATCTTGAAGCCAGTCGGCAAAGATCTTTCGGGTGTCCCAGTCAGTTGGGCACGCATCGAGCATCTTCTCGAAGTCTTTCTCAGTGGTCACAGCATCCTCTTCCATCGGTCAGGAACTTCGACAGCACCCTCAACCATAGCATCAAAATCACGGTCGAATGGTTCCTTTTCGACGTGTTTGTTTTGAGCACCCCAATCACCAGGAGCCGGTGTCTTTCCCGTCATTCGACTGACCAACCGGGACCAGGCGATTTCCCGGTCCATGTAGTGCAGATGAATCAGGAGTAAGTTCGGATCGGGATTGTGTTCGTCGGTTCCTTCCCGTACTCCCTTCAGCCGATGAAAGCCCACTTCCCATTCCAGGGGCTTTGTGGAGATGAGCGTCTTGTCGTAGCGGCCGTTGCGTTTCCATTTCCGCTGGAATAGCAACGGACGTCGGGGGTCGAACGGGACATCCCCCGGACAATTACAGACGTCGTATCCCGTGGCTGTCAGGGTCGATTGCTGATTACAGTCCAGATAGCACTGAAGGGGACTGTATTTCGTAGACGGATACGACTGTGGGTCAGGACACAGAATCTCGTCTACTTCTGCGAACAGAACGCGGTGGTAGTGACTGAGGAGTCCATGCTGGAACTCCGTGACGGTACGAAGCATCCATCCGACGTCGTCGGTGTGCTCGCGGTGGACGGGGACCACCTTCGCCTTGATCCCCGTCGTACTTCCGTCAGCCGATTCGTGATCGAGGACGAATAGGTCGGCTTTCAGGTAGCTGTAATACGAAAGCCATCTCGGTAGAAAAAACTTTTCATTTCGAGAAATAGTGAACACGGCGAGAGGTTTCATGCTTGTGATAATTCCTGTTGAAGGAGTTCGGCTTTTCGTTCTGGTGGCAATGCGGCAATGGCTCTGGCAGCACGGTCTTCAAGTGCCCGTCTTGATAAATCTGAGAATCCGTGTCCTTCGCCACCGCCAGCGTCACACATCATCTCGTAATCAATCGGTTCTGGGAGTAGATGCTTTTCCCAAAGACTCCCAACGAAGTTTCCGCCCCAGATGCAGTACACCCAACTTGCCGTTGCTGAGCTTCTGTAAGGAACAATTCGATGCAACCCGAGAATGCGATACCCGATTGCGAGTGGATTGTTCCTTTCTTCCAACCAGTCGGCGAAGATCAGTCGTGTCTGCCAGTCCTCCGGGTGAAGATCAAGCATCTTCTGGAAGTCGTCTTCAGTAGTCACGCTGATCGATCCCATTTGCGATTTGCGATGGAGGACACGGCTGCGGCCCAGGCTCTCTTTTCGGACAGACACCAGTTGCAAAGGAACTTCCTGCCTCTGTTATCGAAGACGCCGGACGCGATTCGGTAGTGTGTTCGTCGTCTGCGAACGTCCTGGACAACGAATGCTTTCGGGAACTCCTTCAGGACATTCTTCCTGTCACAGTCGAAGAGGTAGCCAACGATATCTCTGTACTGTCCGTCTCGGTGACCACCTCGAAAGCAGAGCATCAGGAACTCAATCACTGCCCGGTACACGTCACAGTCTACTTCACATTCCCGCAGAGCGTCGGCGTATGCCCCGGATAAGATGGAATCCTTCTCTTCTTCAGTGTTACGCCACTGCTCTCCAACAAGGAAAGCATCAGAGCTTATGGAATACGTTTTGGTGGGGGAATCGACGTATCCAGGCACCGGTTCCCCGTCAGGAAGAACTCCGAAAGTCTTTAAATTGGCGTAGAGCAATGGCATTGACGATTCTCACGTAAAGTTGTCAGAATGCACGAATTTCATGCCATTGGGGTTCTGAATGGTGGACCGCCACACGGAACAGATGGTGGGGACATTCACGCACTTCCATCCGTCTTTCATTAACGCCCAGGTGATATAATGATCCGTGTACAAATGTGCAATGTCTGGATGGTAGGGATTCTCCAGCATGGCCTGGGTTCGTCCCATGAACACCCCACCCTGAATGTGCTGTGGGACGTAGCCGTTTCCAGATTCATCGGTGAATCGGAACCGCTCCCTGACCCACGGGCAGTTCATGGCGTGGGCAACACCTTCTGGGGAGTTGGAACCCATCAAGAACCCCGATTGGCCAACCATCTCGTCATCTTGGAACGGATGGAGCAGATCAGACACCCAGGACGGATCGAACATCTTGCCGTGTTTCGTACAGGCATAAAGGATGTAGTCGGAGGGTAATCGAGGAACGGCGAGGTTGATGGAGGGGCCATATTGTAGATTATTTCCCCCCTGCCACAAGTAATTCTCGCCGAATCCTTCCGCCAGCATCTCGGATCGCTTGGCGGAATTGTCAATCACCGTCAGGCAGTGTTCCTGCTTCGTGTACTCGACTCCGGGAAAGACGTCCCGTTGCCATCGGGTCAGAGTCTGCTCCGGATTGTTGAAGCAGATCAATACGCAGTGAATCCTTGACAATCGAAGTCCTCATTTGGGTTTCTTGGTTACTTTGTCGAATGTGAACTGACACATCTGTCCCTTCATTCCACCCCGACCAGTCAATGCCATCGCGAAATCATGGGGTGTCATTGTGATGTAGACCTTCTTTTTCGGCTCCGTTTCGGTTCTTGGAGTGGTCAGGGTGATGGTGATTTCTTCTTCCTCCCCACTGTAACGCGAGATTCCAACCTCGACTTCACTCTCATCGTCTCGGTTCTTCATCAAATCTCCCCCATTGTTGGGACGGTACGATTCGGAGTGAAAGACATTCCGTTCTCGTCCCCGTCGTTGAATCCATCATCACCGATGAGAGTGACCTGAATCTTCTCTGTCCCCCACCACAGGACAGCGTAGTACCGAGCAGTGGTCATGTGTCCCTGACCGACCTGCACGATCTCTAATCGCAAGCTCCGAATGGCAGCAGCGATCTTGTCATCCATGTCCTTCATTACCAATTCATATGGTGGCATATTCAATCACCTCATCAGGAATAACACGACTCCGACAGCACACGCCACGCTGAGTCCCAGAGACAGCAGCACTTCCCACGGGAAATTGTTGTCATCCTTCCAGAACGAACGCTCCTGACAGAGGGCACAAACCGGCTCCAGGGAATACCGCATCTTGCAGACTCGGCATTGATACACTTCGGTCCACATGAGCGAGTTCCTTTGTACTGGCGTGGTCGTATTTGCAGTTACCAATCCACTGCAGCGGATTAATCCCCGTCAGGGTTGTGGTTTCGTTCTCGATACTTGAAATCCCGTTCTTGGGCATCCAGGTCGATTTCTTCCAGTTCCCGCTGCATCTTCTGAGCACATGCCAAGTGAACAGGACACAGGTCATTGTCGTGAATCGCCTGCCCTGGTGTCATGGGCAGAAAGCACAGCGGACAGATGGGGAAGGTTTGGGATGACATTGCAACGCTCCAAGTGGTAGACGGGATTTCACGCTCGGATCAGTCGCGTGACCGCGACGACCTGTCCGTTTTCACGAATGCATCCATCGGCGGGACCAGTACCGGGGTACACCACGTCGATCCGATCCCCGACGCGACCCGCGAACAGAGCGGACACGATGTAAGTATTCACTCCATTTGGGTCACAGTCGGGAATACCGGCTGGTAATCCGTAGGCCGTGCGACTGTAAATGGCAATACCTGCGTCGAAGCCTTTGGCACCGAGGGTAAACTCACATACTCCCGGCGTGGAGTCAATTCGTGCCGGAAGTACCTCGAAGTCGTGGGACTTGCATTCGGGGGTCGAGTAGGTCATACCCTCGGTGAGTGGGATGCGGACATTGCCATCCCCTTGCCAATCAATCTCGCCGCAGACGCGGCATTTCCGGCGAGGCCGGACGCTGAAACGAGTACCATCTGCCGCCTGAAGGGTGATAGCGTGTGGGGTGAGATTGACGAACATATTATTCTCGATTTGTGGGGTTGGGTTCGGGGTGTCTTCAACGAAAGAACCCTAGCACACGATTTCCTGGAAGGCAAATTCGATTCTGTCGGCAGGATGTGGATTGTATCAGAAATGCCTGATAAACTGTGAGAGCCAGCGGGTTGCGACCGCTGGCTCTCGATTTTCTGACTGCTCCCCAAGAGCAAGAAAGGCTCCGTCATGGTACGCGAGACCGCACTCCGATTCCAGTCCGTTGTCCTGAATAGAAAAGACGGGGAAGAATGGCTTGCTTCCCTGTACGAAAAAGGGGGCTATGCGTGCTGCCCCAGAACGTTACAGGAGATTTTGGGGCTAGAGCTTGGAAGTTTCTTGTCGTTCTTGATTGATTGGTTCCGAATGCACTGTGTGGATGGGGAAACGGGGAAGGCAGAGGGAGACGGGTTTTTCTACTGCACCACGAATTCATGTCAAGAAAATCTCAACATCACAGCGAGGGTCCGAAAGAGACTTCTATTGAATCTGGTTAAACTGAAACTGCTCGAAGTCAAAACACAGAAGGGTGCCAAAAACACACAACTCCTCCGCTTCCGGTGGCAAGAAATCTCTGCTTTGGTTAAAAAGTCCGCAAGCAATGCGAAACCAAAGACTAAATATCCAAAAGAAATCCAGAAGTTACGAGAAATGACGTACTGTTTGTACCTCGAAACCGATCACTGGAAGAAAGTGCGGTTGCTGGCAATGAAACGTGCGAAATTTCGATGCCAGTTGTGCAATTCGTCTGGGGAACTAAACGTTCACCATCGAACCTATGAGAATCGCGGCTGCGAGCGACCCGAGGACTTGACAGTCTTGTGTCGTGCATGTCACGAAAAGTTCCATGACGTGCTGCCCACACCAAAAGAATAGGTGAATTCCGATGTGTACATATGTTCAATTAGACGATATCGAAATTGTGTAGACTTATTTCCGGTTCAGGGGTAGCATGATCCTGACTCGACCTGTGGGAGTTTCCATCGTGCCAGTCGACCACCCCATGTCTCCGCTCGAAGGTGAACCTGGAGCGTCTCAAACCGAATGGGTTCCGGCTCCGGACAGTTCCCACCTTCAAGCATTTCGCTTTGTGGACCGTCGTGACTCTAGCACTGGGGGACCATCGGAGGTGTGGGTGCAGTTCCGAGCGAAGGGGAACAAGGGTGTGACAACATACAAATACTTGTTCTACAATGCCGATCAGGGAGAGCAGGCATTCCAGCAACTCTCCGGAGCCGGTGAGCCGGGCAAGGTGATTTGGGAATGGAGAAAAGCCAATATCCCCGTTACGGGACCACTGTGAGAAGCCCTTTGTCTTTGGTAGAAGTGCTGGCTGTGATCGGTTCGATTCTCGCCCCGGTAGCTGGAGTGGCGACACTCTACGTTAATCGACTACGGGAGCAGGACAAACTTCGTTTTGATGCCAAACTGGGTTTCCTGAAGCGACAGATTTCCCGTTGCCAGGAGGACTATCAGGGGTCTTCTAGATGCCTTGAAGAAGAACGGAGACGTCGGGAAGAGGCAGAAGTAGCCGTTTCCAGAATGGAGGGGGAAATCAAGTCCTTCGAGCGTGAGAATCGGGAACTTCGGATGGAGAATCGGGAACTTCGGGAAAGAGTCTACGGAACCAAACCAAAATGAGAGTCCTCACCAACACGGAAATTGTCGATCTTCTGTCGGGTCATTTAGCGATCCTCGAAGTCGATATGAACCGGGGAGTCATCAATTGGGCCACCAAAACCCTAGAAGAGATGTTTGGGTATCGCATTCCCGGTGACCTGGAAGGACGTCCAGTCGAAGTCCTTATCCCCGACGACAAACGTGAGAAACACTCCAAAGAACACCGCCCCTCGTTCGCAGCGAACCCGGAGCCGCGTCTGATGGGGCGATTGCTGGCTCTTCAGGGCAGACGCCAGAACGGAACCGTTTTCCCTGTCGAAGTCATGCTGCTGCCCAAAGCAGCCAATCTCCAGCGGGTTGTCGTGGCGGTGGTATTCGATTTATCCGACCGTAACGTGGCCGCGAAGATCCCATCACTCAGTAAACACGACTGAGGTTACAGATGTCCGATTCTCCGACACCAGCCCCTGAACAACCCCGAACAGCGATTCATGCCCAGCTAGTCGATGCAGGGGCTGCGGCTGTTACCAAAGTTGGGGGGATGACGCCCCAACAAATCGTCCATGTGGGGCTGATAATGGTTCTGTTTGCAATTATCACGGCGTTCGGATTCCAGATTTGGAGTGAGAAAGAAGAACGTGCCGCAGAACGCAGAGAGCGTCAGGACGCGGAAGCCGGTCGGATGCGAGAAGCCAATGCTCAGTCGGAACTCCTAAGAAATCACTGTGCGATGGAGAACGACCGGGCACGGAAGGAAGCCAACGAAAACGTCAGTCGAATTTTGGCTACCTTCATCACCGAGGGGGAAAAGAGCCGCGTTCATCAGTCTGCGGAAAATGAGAAGTTCCGCAGGGAAGTCCTGGGAGCACTCCGACATCCCGCTAACGGACCGTGACGGAGCATTCTTCGATGATCACACAGAAGTCACACCGGGGACTTCGCCACCGTCCATCCCGATTTACGGACTTGCAGATACCCGTGATTGTAATTGAGGTGAAGGGTGGGGGAAGTTCCCCCCGACAGATGATGGTGGGGGGAACTTCCTTGTCCGCAATCCAGATGTGAGTTTCCCCACTCACGGTTCGGTACTCGCTTTTCTCAAACCGGATACGAACTCGCTGTCCCACGTACCATTGAGCCGTTTGATGGTCTCTGACTAGCACAGTCCATCCAACGTCGTGAATCGGGGCGGGATTGAGGTTGGTAGCAGGACGGGGTCCACAAGACACACAAATTAACACCAAAAGGGGAGCGTAACGAGACATGGCTGAAACCCCCAAGAAGGTAGTGAATTCTACCAAAAATAAATCCAAACCAAAGCTAAAAGGTGTTGCTAAAACAAAGACACTAATGTTAGGGGATGACCCCCCTTGCGGTTGCTGTCCGGACTGTGTGGGCAAACCATCCGGTACAATGGGTAGTTGCGAAGACGACCAATGTGTGGACCTTCCACCACCAGATTATTTTGGAGTCATCTCCTACGACCCCAACCGTTCACCCTGGAAAGGACCGTATTGGGAAAGACCGTCACAGTTTCCGAATGCGGAGCTTCAAGACCTGTTCAATGCCATGATTAATACGGCATCCCAGCCAACGCTTCTTGCTCTGGCGGGGGTACTCTTCGGAGCGATGGACTCCACGGCATTGTCGAACTTGGCAGCACTACTGAAGCCCTACATTTGCCCGTGTGATGAATAGGGGAAACCATGAAACTCTGGCGAATAGCACTGGCCGTTTTCCTGATCTTGTACGGCTTGCTTTTACTAACTAACATTAAGTTTGAGCTTCAGAATTTCCTGCTAGGAATTGTCGCGTTGGCTGCTGCGGTTCTTCTTCTCTTCGACAAGTGAGGGACTTATGCGTTTCTGGATGGCGTCGATTTTCACATCTTGCCTGCTCATCGTACCTGTCTTTGGGTTAGTTCCCGCCGAACCGGACACGAAACCTGCCGTCATTGTCGCGAAGGTCAAGAATGGAGACACGCTCGACGTCCCGACAGGCGGATACGCCGATATCACTTTCGACGTGCCAGCCGGGGCAACGGTACTTCAGCGGTCGATTGGGACAATCACGCAATCCTCGAAGGGGTTGCCCCAGGGGAGAGTGATCTTCGCGGGTGCAGGCACGGTTACAGTCCTTAATGACATCATCGACTTCGACAAGAAAACAGCCAATCAGGTTGACTTCACAGTCAATTTTGGCCCCAAACCCGATCCCAAGCCTGACCCGAAACCCGATCCTCCTCCCCCACCCCCTCCACCAGTACCAACCGGGAAGGTGTCGCGATTCGTTGTTGTGGAGGACACCGCGAAGGCTCAGGCGTGGCGTGGCGATATCCTGGGCAGTCCGAAGGTCGCGAGCTTCTATCGGGCGTCGGGACTGACACACCGACTCATTGCAATCAATGCCGATGGAGACGACCCGGCTGCGATTCAGTTCAAAGCCCTTGCAGTGGGGAAGACACTCCCCTGGCTTTGGCTACTTGACGTGGATGGGAAGATCATCAAGGATCTCGCCTGCCCGACGACCGATGATGCCTTCATTGCCGCGTTCGATCTCCACAATGGGAAACGGGCACTGGGGGCAAGCCTTGCCAAGCCGAAGTTGAAGTGGGTCAAGTTTGGTGAAACCCCCAGCGTCCCCCTCATTCCCCGCGACAAGTGGAAGCCGGTTAATCTCAGTGCATTCCTGCCTCCTGTTCACGATCAGGACGGCATTGGCCAGTGTGCGAGTTCTTCGGCTTGTACAGTGTGGGAAGCGTGTCGGAACCAGGCGGGATTGCCGTACATCTACGCCAGTGCGGGCGACTTGTACAGCCGGGTCAACGGTGGGCGTGACCAGGGCAGTATGCCCGAAGATAATCTGGTCGAACTCCTGACGAATGGTGTCGCACCGACTTCGATGATTCCGTACATCTGGAACGGCAGGCGGTACAACGACGCGGCCACCATCGCAGCCCGTAAGCCCAATCGATTCGCGGAAGCGTACCTGTGCGACGACTTCGACGCCCTGGCGTCTGCTGTACAACAGGGATTCTTTGCACAGATCGCGATTGCGTGGTACGACAACTTCGATGTCGATTCCAACGGCGTCCTGCCCCGGCAGGGACGCGGCGGGTCGGGTGGACACGCTCTCTGTGCGTATGGGCTGATTCAACTCGCTGATGGTACGTGGGCACTGCGTATCCGGAATTCGTGGGGGGCGGGATGGGGCAACTCGCGGGACGGCACTCTGGGGGCCGGGAACTGTATCATCCCCGAATCTCTGTTCAAGGGACCGGACTTTGGTTCCGTGTGGGCGTGTCGGAGCGTGATTCAGACCAAGACGGACTTCCCGGTTCCGAAGACGTCGTTCAGTGAACCCAAACGCGATCCGTTCCAGATGTTCGATAAAGAACCACTCACCCTCAAACCTTAAAGGAAATTCATCATGCGTTACTTATTCACGATTGCTGTTCTTGCGTGTGGGGCGTTCGCGGCACGGGCTGACGAGCCGACCAAATACTACCTCATCGACGGCAAGGTGGAGGCTGTCGAGCAGAGGGTGACTGCTCTCGAAAAGGAGGTTGCTCTCCTGAAGGCCCAGCTTGCCGTCAGGGGTGGTCCCGCAGCCGTTCCGTCGCGAGTCGTCTCTTCCGGGTGTGGCTGTACCGCCAGTACCAACTGCGGAGCGTCCTTCTGCAAATCGAAGGGGGGAACGGGATGTCCGCAGTCGTGCCCCGTCAAGTCGCCTGTCGCTTCTGCCCTTCCATCGGGAATTGAAGAAGTCTGGGCCACGGATCAGAACGGCCAGAAGGTGAAGGTTCTCGTGGAAGGCCGGGTGAATCCGAACCGTGATGGGGCAGTGGAGGCGTCCTACCCCAGGACTTTCGCTACTCCCCAATACGTGATTCCGAGTAGTTCTCAGGGCGGATGCTCTGGGGGTAACTGCCCATCCTCACAACAATCCCGTCCCCTGCTGTTTCCCAAACTTCGAGGCTGGTAATGTCCATCGCCTATTCTGCCATGTGGCTGGTACTGGCCTTCGCTGTCGCGATTCCTCGCATCGTGGGCGTCAAGGATGGCGTCTACCAGGCATGTGCTCACATCGTCATGAGCACCTTGTTCCTGGCGATGTGCTGGTCCTCTTACCCCAGGGGATGGTTCTTCGTGGTAATCTTCACTGTCCTGTGCGTGGTGGAGGTGGTCTGTGCAAGAGAATTGATCTTCAACGCAATCCGTACTTTGGGGTAATCCGACATGAAAAACTGCTGCTGCGAATCGAATCCCTGGCCAGCGTACTTCTTCTTGGGAGCGTTCGTCGCTTCCACGACGATATTCTTCCTGTACGGAATCCGCTGGTCGATTCTCTTCTCTTAACCGAGGCTCCACATGCACCATCCGGTACTGCTTCTCCTGACCCGTGCTAAGGCACGGCAGGAACTTCGAGCAAAAGGCCACAACCTTCTCGAATCGATCCAGTTAGCGAATCTGATTGATGACAACCTGTTCGACACCGCTGTCTCCCTCGCCCCAGACGAGGCACAGGTGAAGCTGGCAGAACTTGCCAATACTACTTCGCAAGTCCGTGCGATTGGTGATGGTTCGCTTATCAAGCTCTTTACTGACTTCCTTTCTTCGGACCTCGGTAAAATGCTCATGGCTTTCATCATGAGCCTCCTGGCAGGCTAAACACTTCTCGAAAAGTGCCCGATTCACGCCATATTTTCAGAGAGAGGTCTTTTGGCGTGAATCGGGTTACTTGAGATTCAATAGCAGACACTGTCACTCTTGCCCATGCTGTCCCAACGGAACGACTTGACGGGAACCTTAGCAACCCCCGCGTAGTAGCCAATCTCCGCAAGGGAACCAACAATTCCCGTGGTCGTTTCTCCGAACGTGCTCCGACCGCTGTAGTTTTCATAAAGTCGCAGTTCTGTGCCGTCTTCCTTCGCGGCTGCTACAATCTTCTTGGCGTCTTCGAGCTTCATCTTCATTCTCCGGTTTGGCGTGAATCGTGCATCTGAATACTCACACAACTTCCATCCGACTCCCCAATCCACTGATTTCCCCGTCATCCGAGACGGTAACGTACACCGTCTCCTTCCGATTGAAACCATCCGTCTGGGAAACCATCCACTTGCCAGGACGATCCAGCGTCACTGTACTATTACCACGCTCTCCCCAGACTCCAGACTGAACGTGCTTGGCAGAAATCCGCCCCCGGCTGAGTGTGGCATACTGCCCTGTAATCGTGATTTGGATGGCGTTCATCGTGTTTCCTTGTGTTGGGTGTCATTCTCGGAACACCCAACCATAGGACACAATTCCCTGAAAGGCAATTTTTATTTCCCCACCTCTTGCCACATTCTGCGGAAGTAAGTCGTCATTCGGTCCACGGCATCATGAGCGTCGGGGTTCAGTTGGTGGAGCAGTTCCCGGTTCTCTTCCATCCAGTCCGCCACGATTCCGGAGGCGTAGTCCACTTCGTCAATGGCTAATTTGGACTCAATGATGCATTCCTCAATCTCGACAGGAATTCGGATCTTCTTTCCTCGATGCCAGTTCCGTGGAAATGTCCACGGAAATCCATCAGTATCCACGTAAAATTCAACGGTTTCCATGCCGCCTCCGCATCGCTTCGAGGACCATCTGATGCACGGGAAGTGACATCGCGTCCGGACAACCATCAATCGCTTCATTGGCCCACTTCTGCTTCACCTCGTTAGCTTTGGCGAGATCATCATCTATTGTGTTTGGAGCCAACAGGAAGCGAACAGACGCACCCGTACCCGGAATGCCACGATTGATGCCGTCACATCTTCCGATGAATTGGATGATGTCAGACGGAACCCACGGCATTTCCATAATGTCGATATTGGAAGTGGCCTGGCAACTCCAACCCGTTCCTGCCGCTTGGAGATTCCCGACCAGAACTCGACACTTCTTGTTCGAGTTGAATAAATCGAATGCTTCGTTCTTCTGCTTGTCGGTGAGCTTCCCATTGACCAGAACTGCACATCCCCCCAACGCTTCCATCAGTGGCTTCGTCACGGAATGGTGGATAGCCCCCAGAAGGATCTTCCCATCCGTCGATTCCAAGTAATCCTCGATCAGGGAGATGACAGCTTTGACTTTTAACTGCCCCACCATCTGCTTCAGGAAGTTCAGCTTCGACAACTGCTCCGCTTTCGCTGCGTTGCGGGCTTTGGTGGGGAATTCCTTCTCCATCCATCCCAAGAAGTCCCCTTCCGCTTTGCGGTAATCTCGCAAGTCCACTTCGATGGGCACTGTCGAGTACGTGACGGGAGGAAGGTCTTCCAGGACGTCTTCTTTCCTTCGTCTGATCATTACTGTCCGAGAAAGTTCTTCGTGAAGGAGATCGAGGTCTTTGGCTCCGGTAGCACGCCATCCCCACCAGTATCTCCGTAGATGGGAATGATGGTTAAGGAATTCCCATTGTGAACGGTACAGGTCAGGACGAAGGATGTTTAGAAGTGGCCACAGATCCCCCGGCTGATTCGTGATTGGAGTTCCCGTCAAGATGTGGACGTACTCAACCCCTTCTACCATCTTTTTGAATGCTCGTGTCCGTTGTGACCGGATGTCTTTCAGAGCGTGACCTTCGTCCGCTACAACCATCCGGGGCTTGAGGTTCTTCAGCCATGCGGCCCATGAATCAGGTGGGAATGCCATTCGGCTCCTCCACCGTGGCGGAACGAGAATGTTGTAATTGCAAATCAGGATCGAATTGGGGTCTTCGGGGGGAAGGGTCTCAGGTGGAACTCGTTCGTGGTAGCAGATGAAGGAACGTTGCCCCGTGTGTTTCAGTATCTCCCGGCTCCAATTAATTTTCAGGTGAGCGGGTGGGACGATGACCACAGGTCCAGGAGGGTCTTTTGGTAGGTATTTATGGATGAACAGGAGAGTCTCCAGACTTTTTCCTGTGCCCACGGAGTTGCTGTTCAGTACACGTCCACCGAACTTCGACTGCATCAGTCGAACATCCTCAGACTGAAATGGGTATGGTTTAGACAGGAATTGCACGTGTCAGTTATCCATTGGTTCTGGGGGAAGTGCCTGAATCGCCACCATGCTGGCCTTCAAGGAAATGAACTCCCATCGCCTGTCCACGGCCAGGGCCAGTAGATCATCCACCGCCACCCCGATGGCGAACTCCGGACTGGAACTCCTGACGGATGGTTGATGACGAACTACTTCAAAGAGTTCATCGGAGATTTCGTTCAGTCGATTGAGGATCGACTTCACTTCCTCCGACAGTTCTGGGTAGTCGTTCCAGGGCTGTCCGGTTCGTTCACTCATCAGATGGATTCCCGTTAGCAGATTCACCAGGGAAACGTTTCCCTGGTGAAGAATGCACTACGATTAGGGTTGCGTCAACCGATCACTTCCCACTTGTCCGTCTTCATCAACCAGACCGTACTTCCGTCCCCCACTCGACAGAAAGTCCTTCCTGATTCTGGACTGATTTTAGTGACTCGTGCTGGCATCTGATCTAGTTCGGGCTGGTCTGGCATGGATTCGAGTTTTAATTGTGCTCCCACTCCTGGATACTTCTGAATCCACCCTTCGGTGAACCCGGTGAAGTACTTCTTGACTCGCTTACCCCACTGGTCCTCTTCTGGCCACAGGAACCGGAACCATGCCACCGCAATGTCGATGGGAACCACCGTCACGGTTTCCCATTCAGTTCCTGTCTGTGGTCCCTTGTAGGACTGGAAGGCGATCTTGCGGACCGTCCATCGTGACGCGAACTCATCGAAGACCCACTGCGGGCATTGTTTCAGGCGAACCCAGGGGATGGTAGGGTTCTTGCTTTCACTGTGTACCCGCCAATAGGAAATTGACACTGCCCCTTCATCGTCTGATGCTGCTGTCATCCCGTGGGGACCGGGAGTTAGCACGTATCCATTCTTTGCGACTTTCACTTCAGGTAACGGGGCGGAAGCCTGTTGATCCATGACGAAATCGAGTCCTATGCCTCCGACCGTCTGGTCCAGTCCTTGTAGCGTGTCGCGTCCCTTTTTGGACGCTGCGACTTCCCGCAATCGGGCTTTCGCTTCCTCAGTCATTTTCGTGGACATGACACGTCCTCCAGTGTTTTGCGGACAATCTGGAGCCGGGACTCCAGACCCAGTTTCATTTCCTGTCGCTGGGTCGTCACCGTGACACCCGCAAGCGACCAGGACTTCGACATTTCCAGCCAGTCCCCGACCATGTAAGCCGGGAACAGGCTGATCAGGGTGTTGTATTCCTTGCGTGTAACGATAATCGTCATGAATTTCCCTCCGTGTTAGTAGTCGCCTTTCATGTACTCTTCGTGGTTGAAGCTGTTCACAGCATCGCGAATCTGCTTCTCCGTGAACTTCCCCATCACTTCCTTGCCCGCTCCCTGGAAGTCGTCATTCTCAATCTTCTTGCCGGTTAGGATCTTGTAAGACACCCGCATTTCGGCGAATGTCATGTTCATCCCGACAATTTTCCCCTTCTGCTTGACAAATGTAACAGGCATCGTGTTTCCTTGTGTTGGGTGTCATTCTCGGAACACCCAACCATAGGACACAATTCCCTGAAAGGCAAATTCCTACTTGGACTTTTTCACCTTTCCGTTGGCCACCACGGGACTTAGAGCGGGAACCGGAAACGGTTTCTCGAACTCTCCGTATTCCGCAGCCACCTTGCCCGCGTCGGTGATGGTGTACACGGTCCGCATCTGCACTGGCTTTCGGACTTCAGAGGGCAGCGTGGACGTACAGTCGCACACCTTGACGGCTTGAATCAAGTTCAACTTCACAAGCTCATCCAGGAACCTGCCACTCTTGCTGCGACGGGACCACCAGAGCTTGCGAAGTTCGGCTCCGGTGAGTCCTTTATTCTTGGCACGCAACAGCCCACGCAGGATACGCCAGTTGTGAGCTTCTAAGTCGAATTTCACGTTGTTTCCCCGTTAGTTGGCATCAAACACATGCAGAACGAAAGTGCCCTGCATGAACTGAACAGTCCCGATGAACGTCCCGAAATTCACGTCTGGTGATGAATTGCCGGTGCCCACGAGAAGGAACAACCTCATTGCGGGCTTCTCTTGCGGATTTACGAGTGCCCAGAAACACAGCTTCTCGTTCTGGTTGCCCACCGAGAGCACCCGAGCACCCGCAGGCATTTCGACGGATAGAACATCGTTGATCTTGTCGAGAGGTACCTCGAATTTCCAAATCACCATTTCATTTCTCCGGTTGAATACCGTACTTCGCGTACAAAAGAGCTTCCATGAGTCCGTCCAGGGCATTTTCGACTTCTTGTCCTTCGGGCGTTCCATCGTCAGTCGGACCCCAATTCAGGATCGCATTTCGCATTCTGTTACACGCGGCCACGAGAGCCGGTCCTGCCACCGTGACATTGGCGTCTGCATCATGTTGAAGATCACTGATTTGCAACAGGACTTTCCCGTTGGCGTCTAGCAAGTCCCGTCCGTTGTCGTGCCATCGCCACGGGGCAGGCGAGTGTGGAACGACAATCCCCTTCTGTTTTTTCTTTGCCACTAATCTCTCTCCTTCAAGGACGGTAGTCCAAGAACTTCACGAGCTTGGTTCAGACTTTTCAGGTATCCAGTTGCAATTCCGTGTTCGTCGTATTCGACCAGAGCGTCGTGCAATTTCTATACGATTTCCAGAAGAGGATTCGGAGTAGACGGTTCTTTTTCGTCATCGTCAAATCTCTCCAACTGCTCGATCTTGGGACCGCCGCGTGGTCCGAATGACAGTCTGTACCGTGCGAACGTCACTTTGCTTTTGGCGTAGTGGATCACCTGACTCAGGATAATTGGGGGCATCCCACGACAGAACACACTCAGTTCCTGAAAATCAACCATGTGGCGACACTTCTCCGTGAATACCGTGCCTTCTGCTGTCAATCGGATTTCAAGTTCCATTTCATTTCTCCAAGAAAGCGGGGAATCCGTTCCCCTGGAAATCATCCTTACTCTTCGTCGTCGGAACCAACCAGACTGAACTCGTTCTCTTCGTTGAACGCGGCTTGCAGGGCTTCGGCTATGTCCGATTGTCCCGCATCGTGAAGGGCTTCGGCCAGAACCACCACCGGAAGCTGATCATTCTGAGCCAGAGTGACCAGAGCCGCAGCGTCCGACGTCCCCACCTGAGCCAGAACTTCCGTTGCACGGCTATAAGCCCGTGCCTGTTCGTTCATTGCACTCCGAAGACTCGTCGCACGGTCACCCAGACGACTCAGGTGGAAAGCGTTGCCGTGAATCCCGAATCGACTGGTCCCCGTGTCCACATCCTTGAGCCACTTCCGCAGCCTGGCTTCGATGACTGCCGCCTGACGATTGAAGGCTTCCAGGGCGTCTTCTTCTGTCACTCCGTCTGCTTCTGAGCGTTCCAGCTTCTGACGTGCTCTCTCCATCGACGCTTCGGCATTGGCAATCTTTTCGGCCAGCTTGTCTTCCAAGAATTGCAACGCACGGGCAACCTTGTTCCGCGTTTCGGAGGGGTCGAGCTTGGTCACGTCCACTGACACGCCCATGTCGAGCATTTCGTTGATAAAGTTCCACGGGACGTCTCCACTCCGCACCAGCCATACGGATTCCGTCATGGGAACCGCGACACCGTACAGACGGGCACAGGGGGAGAATCCGGCACTGGGACCACGGGCTGGCACGTCGTACTGTAACATGCTCAATTGTTCATTCAACAATGACTCATCCACATCACCACTTTCGATTACGACGCGGCTTCTTACCTTGAACAATGGAAAGAACACGTCGAACCCGTCACGGCTGATCCGGCACACCTGCTCACCCGTCAGGGGACACTCCACATCATTCTGAAGGTTCCGTTCAGCCGTCACATCCAGTTCTGTCTTCGTGGTGTGAGCAACAGCCTGCGTGCTCTTGTGGTTCCTGACAATCACTTGAGTCCCAATAGCAATGAATCGTTGCGTCTTCATGGTATTCTCCGGTGCGGGTCTTGTGTGGGTTTGTTCTTCAGACACCGGAAGTATGGAACACGATCCATGTACCGTCAACAATGGTTGCGATGAATTTACCGAAAAGGCAATTTTGACCAGGGATGTGTCTATTTTCCTAAAAGGCAATTCTTCCGTTTGCATTCCATCCGGAGTGGAGTAGGATTCAGCGGTCCAGAAAGAACACCAAAGGAGACCGAAAGTGAAAAAGAAAATCACCTTTGTTCGGTTTGATGGCGTGGAGTTAATTGGGCAAGAAACTGGTCTGGCAGACCAGTTTGGACGAAAAGTCTATCAATTTGAGGATGGACTGTGGGTATGCGATGGATTTGCCAGGTGGCCCTATGAGAGCGTGCAGAAGTAAACAACGGAGCACAAACGCCCATGATCACTATCAGTGAACAAATCGCGAAACTGTCCAACGAACAACGACGAGCCGAGTACTGGCGTGACAACGATCACGACCCGGAAGGGGTTGCCAGGGCTGATGAGTTGATCGAAGAATTGAAGGCGGAACTGAATCGACTGATGGAACCTGTATTGGAGGGAAGGTGACGTGGAAGAACTCAAAGCGGAAACCGAACGGCTGTGTTGCCTGCTCTTCGTTAATCCACCAGAGGTAGAGTTTGTCGATATCGGAGATGACGGTCAGATGGTGTGCGTCCAGCACAAATTCATTTGCTTGAAGGATGGCAAGTGGACATGGGGAATTACTACATACCCGCTTCCCCCCGTGGTTTTGATGGGCGTGATTGACGCTCCGAATGAAACTGAAGCCTTGTATCAGATCATGCGATTGGTGGCTCTGGGGCAGATTGACAGGGCCATGATTATGAAAGAGATCTAACAGAGACAACCTGCATTGTATGTTAATTGTCTATAAGGAGTTGCGGAAATGACAGATCAAGAAGCCCGATCATTCGGGTTTGACATGCGTGGTCCTGACGTCGGCGTGGACTGGTCCGGTCGCAACGGGTTCGCCTGCACCTGCGAGTGGTCCAGTGCTCATCACGGCGATACATGCCCCGAACACGGCAAGCGGGGCGTGCTGATTCCCAGCGAGGTGGACGAGTTACGGGCTGAGAACGAGCGGCTCAGTAAGTCGGATGCTTTTTTGCGTGCCCTTCTCGCGGAGACCAAAGCTGAATTCGACCGGCTGAAGACTGAGTTAAACGGGTGCGTGGATGAATGCAATACTCAGTCTTCTGAGGCCGATAGAGCGCATCATGAACTTGCTGAACTCCGATTGGAAAACCAGCGGCTGAAACAAGACGTGGCAGACGAGAAAAGGCAGGCTGACGGAAACTTCGACTCTTGCTCCCGCATCAAAGAGTCCGACTCTGAGGCGCGTCGGGTCGCGGGTGAACTGGCGACAAAGCTAACAGAGGCTATCGAGCGGATGACCCGTGCCAGGATGATTCTCACTGACGGCAACCCACGAATCGATTGCAATTGGGGAATGCTCGACGCGAGGGATCTAAGTCCCGCTCTCGCGTCTTATGCCAAACTCACGGAGGCGAAGTGATGCGGAATCCTCTGAAGGAACACGTTTACACTGCGACCTGCCCCGAATGCAAAAGGGAGTCGGGCGTTAGTCTCGAAGATGCTGGCCGGTTCTGGCTTGCGAGGCAACTCTGGCGATGTCCCCACTGCCAGGCGGTTCTTCGGCGAGAGGAGTTGCAGGAAGGAAAACCTGAATCGGAGGCGAAGTCTTGAAGCTCACCGCCCTGCTCATCCTGCTACTCGCCGCGTCACCCGCGACAGCGGCTCCGATACCCCGACACCTGTTCCCGCCCAACACCGAACCGAAGGTGGGCTGGCGGTGGGTGCCTATGCCGCAATACCCGAACCTCTATTTCGTCGTTCGGCGAGTAGATGGAGACCTGTGCTACATTCAAATGCCAGTCGGTGACGATTGGCTGGACGTGTATTACGGTAAGCCACTGACGGCTTGGGAAGTACGGCAACTGATGCGTGGCGAAGAACCCGACCTGAGTAGACTAAGGATGGGTGGACCATGACCACAACTACCGATGATGACGTTTTTATGCGTGCCATTGCCGAAAGCCCCGATGACGAAGGGTTGCGATTGGCGTTAGCGGACCATCTACAAGAAACTAGTGAGGGCGTGTATAAGACGTGCCCGAAGTGTGCACCAAACTACAAGACAGAAAACGGTGGTGGTTTGGGTTGGCTTTTAGCCGGTCAACCTGGCTCCTGCTTCCACGTTCCATGCATGAACTGCGGCGGCAAGCGAACTAATGGAGGAATTCTAGACGACAACAATAAAGGTACAGGCTTCGTCCCCGACACGAGCCGGGCTGACCGGGCTGAGCTAATCCGCGTCCAAGTCGCCGCTAATGCCCTGTGGGGCAGCGCGAGTAGCCAGCAGAAGGTTGGTTGGGCGAACCGCGAGTCCGCCATCATCGCGGCAAACCCCGATTGGTTGCCGAAGTGCGTCACCTGTAACGGTCAAGGGCGCGGGGTAGGGCATGTCAGAGAAATGCCTTGTCCCGACTGCTCCGGAACAGGCAAAGCCCCCTGCACTTGGCGAGCGGGCTACGTGGCTTGCGTCAGTGTGCCAACGATTGCGAGCGTGCTGGAGCCAAGTCACTGCCGCTACTGTTCAGGCGAGGGGTGCTCTCAGCATGGGCACGGTGGCGATTTCAATCTTCGATGTAACGGCGATGGGGAAGATCGAACAGGGCAGCACTGGCAACTTACTGACTACGCCCGCTACCTGCACGCCAACTTCAGCCCCACGCTCACGGGTGTGATGCCGGTGGATCGGGTGCCAGCGGAATCACGGCACGGATTCTCTTGGTACGGCGAGTCTGCTCATCAGACGGTGGATCAAGCTAGAATACCTAACATCATATGGCAAAAACTGCCGCACGTTGACTACAAGACTATCGAACTTGCCAACACCGCCCTGTCAAAGGCTTTGAAGTCTGTGTTGTGGTACAAGATCACAGAGGAACAAAAGTGAGTGACTACGACGCTTTGATCAACGCCATACATTCCGCCCCGGATGAGGACATGCCCCGGCTTATGCTAGCGGATTGGTTGCTTGAGCACGGTGACGAATCACAACAGGCGAAAGGGGAATTGATTCAGATTCAGTGTCTCATGCCACACACATATAAGTCTTTTGACCGTGATGAATCGTATTCTCAGGTGCCAAATCCTGAGTACGTCGAGTTGGAGAGACGTGAATCCGCCATTCTCAAACAGTACGCCGATACGTGGCGGAAGGGGCCGGTGTGTGAAAAGTGTGGTGGTAGTGGCAAGAGCAATCGGACGGACTCTTTGGGGTTTACAGTTCGCTGTCATTCTTGTTACGGAACTGGCGATGCGGGCGGACTGACGCAGAGTATCCCCATAACCGAAGGATATAGTTCAAAAGCGAAGTCGTGGAGTTATAAACACAAAGTCGAGTATCACCGTGGCATGAAACGAGTCTACGCGACGTTGGAGGAGTGTGTTCAGGAAGACGAAGTGAACTGCTCGTGCTTGGTAAGGGGAAAGGGTGCAAAAAGTGACTGTGAGATATGCCACGGAAGAGGGAAGGTCTATACAGGAAAAGTGCCGTCGGATTGGCTACTTTCTGTCATTCAACATCACCCAGACGTAATGGAAGTCTGTGTTACGGACGCAGTTCCCAGCAATCCTCATTACAATCCGACAGAAGTAGGATGGTTGCGAACCACTGATACCCGTCATGGAGTGCGACAAACTCCGGTCGAACCGAACAAACACCGAAGTGAAGCGGACGTGTGGGCCGACCTGCTGGCCGATGGCGTCATCCCTTTTGAAGAACCTGAAGACCGATACGATGGGTGTTCATTCTGCTGAGTCTTCTCCATGACCATTTTCGACCTTCTTCGTGAACTCTCCATCGAATATCGGGAACCGGAATCGCACCACCACGTTCGTCTTGGATGGTGCGGTCTGGACTGCCCTCTATGCTCCCCCAATTCCAACCGATTCCGCTGTGGGATCAACCTCCGATCCTTCGGCGTGTCCTGCTTCGTCTGTGGAAAATTAAAGATTGGTGAGACCCTTTCTGCTGCGTCAGGACGTCCATTACGCGACGTCCTGCGTCTTCTGGGGCAAATATCCTCCTGGATGACGTTTGACGAACCACAACACACCAAAGCATCAGGAACGTACACTCCACCCCCCGGAGTAGGTGAACTTCTTCCCGTACACCGGAAATACCTTCAGAAGCGACATCTGGACCCGGATGCCGTGGCGGACACCTGGAAAGTGCAGGGAATCGGACCGGAATCGACTCATGCGTGGAGGATCTTCATCCCGGTCCACGTCAAGAAGAAGCCGGTGACGTGGACAAGCCGACACTGCGGAAACTCCCCCCTGCGATACCTGTCCGCTGAGCCTTCGGAACAGTCGGTGGATTTGAAGGCAACGCTTCTAGGGGAAGATTTCGTCGGGAATGTCATTCTGGTAACTGAAGGTCCGTTCGGTCCTCTGCGTGTCGGACCCGGCTGTGTCTGCACCTACGGAACCGCGTTCAGCGAGATTCAGGTGTGCCGGATCGCCAAGTACCCCAAACGAATAATTGTAATGGACCCTGACGCTCCTGGACGCATCGCAGCCGAAAGGATGCTAGATTTGCTCAGCGTGTATCCAGGGGAAACACTCAACGTGGAGCTTTCCACGGGTGATCCGGGAGACGCGGCGGACTGGGAAATCCAGGAACTTAGGGAAATACTCAGCTAGGAGTAAATTGGGGAACTAACATGACGAAGATTATCGTGGATCGAAAGCAGATCATGGAACTGTGCGGTGGATCGGAACTTATTGACGTGGAGCACCGCAAAGACGAACACTCTTGTGTAGAGACTTCTGATGAAGTTGTTCTCCACTTCGCCAATGGTCAGGAAATTTCCATTTACTTTTTGAGTGACGAAGAGAGTGGAACAGTCGTGGTGGAGGCCGATTAATGACGTCTTCCACCGACTTCCTGACCAAGATTCGTTCCCTGACCACGGCTGAGGAACAGCGTGCCTGTCGGGGTATCTACGCGGATTTCTTGGACGACCAAGAGAAGCCCCTGGATGCCGCCCGACAGCGTGTGTTGGCGTCTCCGACGTCGGATGAACGGCGGGAGCAGTTCGCAGATGCTCTGGAGCGTGACGGGCAGGAAAACTGGGCCACGTTCGTTCGACTTCAGGTGAAGATTGCGAAGGGGTTCCTGTGCCGGAATCCACGATACGAGACGATTTACGACGAATTCCACGGAAATTCGCCTGTAGACAAAGTATTCCGTGGGAATTGTGGCTTCTGCAATCCCTGTGCGAATGCTGAACAAGACCGAATGCACGCTAACGCGATTCTGCTGGGCCAGTCCACGCTCATGTCCGGAAAAGTCAAGGATTACGAACGCAACTGGATTTCTTGGAGTTTTCCTGCTCTAGCAGGATACTGCATCAATTCCGGCACGCTGCCCTTCGTGCCCAACATGGGTGTTCTCTTCCACCGTGGGCTGATTTCGGAAGTTCACTGTCCCTGGGACGGGCAGTACGGCTGGAAAGATAACGGGGACGCGATCACGGATGCCCACCCGGTCGGGAAGGTGACGCTGTCCACGATTCCTCGTCTGGTTGTCAACTACAGCCCTGAAAACAAGATGTATTGCGGTCGTTTTGATGGTTGTCGAAGACGAGAACTTGTTTCTCGTGAAAGCTGGGAGCAAGCCAGGGATCACGACATTCTGGAAGAAGTGGTGAGAAAACGGCTTTTGAATAAGGAATGGCCAGGAATCGAGTTCGTGCTTCCAAGAGAATAGAACGACGCGGAAGAAGAAGCGGCGGAATTTTAGGCTTGATTCTGGCTCGTGGCGTGAATAACCTATGAAACACAGAAGGGAAAGAGCTTTCGCCCCTTCCCTTCTGAGCCTGTCAGATTCGGTGCATCACGCCGTTTCGACAGTGGGTATGTCGGTGAATCGGACCGGACTCCCGTAACTGAAGAATAGCACTTCAAACGGCATTTCGGCAAGGCAAATCCAAAGTACCCAAAAAGATTTCGAGTGATGCAGGTTGTGAGTCTCACGGACGTCATCCTGAACCAAAACGGAAGTGTGCCCCAGTCCAACCGGAACCGCCCGCTGCGTGAGTTCAGTGCCTACCCGGACTGATGAAACCGTGCTCACTCACGGAAGGCGAGGAGGGTTGTCGTGGGGGAAGCCACCTGGTTTAAAAGATCGCCAGGTTATTGCTTTTGCGAGGTCGGAGCCGCAGTGCCAGATTGCCCCGGACCGAAATCCGGGGGAAACAACTGGTGGATTGAACCTGTCAAAGGGTTGTCCATTAATGGGGAAACGCGGGTTAACCTGCCCAGTTTCGGGTAAGGTTTATGCCGGGCAACGGAAGGTAGTCGATCCCGAATGGGGGGATACGTCCCGGTGACAAAATGCACAAGGACTTTGATCCTAAAACACCGCTACTAAACCCAGACACGGCAATTTAAAGGGCTTTGGAGCAGATCACCCGGTAAGCTCACCTACTATCAGACAGTTACTCTTAGATGCCATCTAATAGTGCTGCTGACAGGGGAATCCCCCCCGTACGTACAGGGATTGGAAATTAAGGTAAATCATGAAACTCCTGAACCTGATCCTTCGCTTCGATGGTGGTTGCCTGGGTAATGGAACACCCGAAGCCAGAGCGTCATTCGGATGGACCTTACACACTCTTGACAATCACCCCATCGCAAAGGGTCGGGGTAACTCCAGACTACCCACCCAAACCAACAACACAGCGGAATACGAAGCCCTCATCGCTGGCCTACGATGGATTGCCTGTCTCTGTACATCACCTGACACCCTTCGCATTGAAGGTGACTCCAAGCTCGTCCTGGAGACGCTGGTGGGCAACTGGAAGATCAAGGCGGACCATCTGAAACCACTTCGGGAGACTGCTTGGAAGCTGTTGGCGAAGATTGATACAGAATGGGAAGTTCAGTGGATACCAAGAGACAAGAATTCCGAATGTGACGAGTTGGCCGAAATAAAGTGAGTGGAAAATTGCCTTTCAGGAAATTGTGTGCTAGGGTTGTTTCAGTCGTGTTGACCCGAGCGACTGACCAGTCCTGCGGTATCGGGTCCACCGGATGGGCAAGTCGGAAGTCCCACAAAGAGCAGCCGACATCCGCTTTGTTTTTACCCAACCCGAGAATCTCATGGCATTCCACAACGAAGTGTCCTTCCCTGGCGGCATTCACTGGGAAGGCGATGTCAAAGAAGACGGAACCGACTTCTCGGTTCAGGGTGAGGGTACAGGCGAGAAGGGCAATCCTCTTGTCCTGACCTTCCACATCACCACAGGAACCGCCACATTCGCTGTGTGTGGCATTCCGCCGAAGGATCTGCGGAAACTGGGCAATTGGCTGGTTCGGATGGCAGACGATAAGCAGCAAGAAGCGGGTGAAGTGTCCCCAGAAGACTTTCTGCCGAGTTCTAGTAGGCCGTAGCCGATTGCAACCGGTTCGTAGTTGCAAATCCCAGACGCATGAACAGGAGTGCCCACGAATGGATGTCACACGCAAGAAAACCTTCTTGTCCGCTGAAGATTGGCAGAAAGTCTTTGAATTCCGTGTCAAAGTGAAGCAGCGGTTCGTTTTGACTCCGGTTCAGTACCGACTTTGTAAAAGAGCTTGGGAAGAGGACATGCAGCGGTACGAGGCACTGGAAATCCAGGTGGAGGAGTTCGTCAATCCACCTCCCCCGGAACCCAAGAAGACACGGAAACGCAAGAAGTCGAAGTGAGGATTTCCATGAGAAACGATGAAAAACCCCCTGGATGGCTGATTTTGTTGGGTGTTGTGTTCGTTGTCAGTTTGTTCCTGTTCGTGTTTCAGCCCTGGAAGCCCACTCCCCCACCAGAACCAAAACCCAAGATTATTCTTCCTGACGCGGAGAATATCGGGGAGCAGGTCGGTGACAGGACCGGAAGGTTCGGACGTGGTTTCATAAAAGGGGTCCGCACTTCAACGACCCGTCCCGTTGATGAAAAGTAATCCGATTGCTCCCGGTTTGTAGGAGTCAAGGGGTGTAGACCAGATGGAATGTCAGTCACTACTCGATGCGATTCGAGCCAATCCCCAGGAAGACGTGCCCCGGCTGATGTATGGGGACTGGCTGGAGGAACACGCATCCCCGGACACGGACGATTTGGTAAAGGCGACAGTTGAATTCATACGAGTGTCCTGCTCGATGAAAGTAGGAGGCACGGATCGAATGCCCCGAGCCGGGTACAAGTGGGTCAGTGACAACTGGAAGAGACTTGTTCCCGCGACCTTGAAGCTTCACAAGCCGTATCGCGTGGGTTCGATGGACTCGTACATTCAGGGAAATCCCATTTTTATGGTCAATGGACGCAAGGTGTGGATGCGAATTGGTCTGGAAGGTGTGGGGTGGCGTTCCCGGAATGAATCGAAGATTTACGCCTGTTCGATGGAAATTTCTTTGTGGAAAGGATTCGTGCAGGATTTTCGCTGTTTCAGTTCTTTTACCAGCAAGATGGTTAGTCCCGTGCTAGAGTCGGAGCAGCCCCTGATGCGAATGGGGATGGATAGCAAGAAGCCTGTCGTTGAAATCAATCCAATGGAGACCTCGTGATGTCTGAAATCGTTCCCATCAATCCGAAACTGGAAATTGTGCCAATCGATCCGAAGCTGGAATCGGACTTGTGTGATGTGGATTCCATTTATCCACAGTTCTCTCCGGGTCCGTGGACAGTCGAGTTTCCGGATTTCGAGGAGCAGGAAGTACTCTACCACGATGATCGGGAAAGTCACGTTCCCTACGCCAAGATTGACAGTGCGTCAGGAAGGAACGCATGGTCAGAACTGGCTCACGTCTTCGTGATTACATCGGGCACGGAAGACCGGAGAGGGAGAGCCAACGCCAAGTTGATTTCCGCCTGTACTGATATGTTCGATGCGATGGTCGCGGGCATCCGGTACGACAACGCGATCAAGAATCGTGTGGTGGACGGGGCTGTGCAGATCATGGAAACTGGCGGTGCCGTGGCAATGGGTGACGATCTGGATGCTCTTTACATGGACTGGATTAACAAGACCCGACTGGCACTCCAGAAGGTTTTGGTGGGGAAGAAAGATGGATGACACTTTCGACATCGACTTCGGGACCGCCAAGCAAGACAGAGCGGGAATTCTCGCACGCGGCATGGCCGAAAAGATTCGGGATCACATTCAGGCGATGGGGTGGACCCGCAAGCGTCAAGCCCGTTGGGAGAAGGCGTTCGAGCTTCTCATCAATCAGCATGGAGAAGAAGTCGTCGTCACCCGTGTAAACAAGTACATCCAACTCAAGATCGAACGTCCGAAGGTCCAGAGCGGGGACGACTTTCGTAACAACTGGGACTGGATCGGGGAGGAGATTGAACGAGCCGTGTTGCTTGACGGAAAACAGGCGGAACTGTCTCAGGAGGAAAGGGACGTTCTGGAAATGACTCAGGAACTGACTTGGCTCGTCAACACCGAGAAACAACTTCGGGGTGTTGTCTGCCGTTCGGTTCAGAACCTGAAGTCCTTCAAGTCCAAACTAGCCACGTCGACCGATCCGAAAGTGAAGGACGCTTATCGGGAACTGGTCGTCTACTTGGATGTGGCGGGATACCTGACGGATTTCTTCAAGTCGGTTCATCGTAAGTACGGAAGGTGGGCAGAGTGGTCAGGAGATCTGGTTCCCCATACGTGGACGCCAACGCATGACCTGGCATCTAGTTACCTCAAGGGAATCCTTATCCGATGGGCGGGGGAAGATGACGGGTCGTGGAATCGAGTCTTGGAGGAAGTGAAATGACTGACGGCGAAGCACTCCATCAGGGGATTCTCCTTAATCCGACCGACAACGACGTGCGGCTCATCTACGCTGACTGGTTGGACGAGAACAACCAGCCCGAGAAAGCCGAGTTCATTCGTGTTCAGTGTCAACTGGCGACATTCGATTCCAGTTACTTTCTGAGTTACCACAACCGCGAGATGTGCGAGAATTCCGCCGTTCCGCTCGTGAAGCGTTCGGCTGAGTTACTTCATCCAGCGTGGTCGAAGGATCTGTATCACTGGTCAAAGACGTGGGACAAAGTAGGGAGTCCTCTCGTTGGGTCAATGAATGCGTGGGAGTTCCGTCGTGGCTTCTTTCATCGAATCGAAATTACCGTTATGGAGTTCATGCGTCTGGCGAAGGTGATCTTTCGTCATCATCCGGTTCAGCATGTGAAGTTGACGGATTTAGTTGTGGGGGGATATCTGCAACGTCCGGGTACTTTTATTCGGATTGGGACATCCCTCAGAATTCACCACGATGGGACAGGAACTGCCCTGCCGATGTCCTTCAAGATGCTGCTCAAGGGGAGAGTTGACTATACGTATCCTTCTGAAGTAGATTTTCAAGACTATCAGTACGATACAGAAGAACTTGCTCACGAAGACATCTCGCAGGCGTGTGTGGCGTTCGGACGGCAGTTAGTAGGGCTGGATGCGTTGACCTTTGAACTGGCAGGAACATAAGAAATCACGGAAGGTCGTCCACCATGAAAGTCACTCAACGCGATGGAACAGCAGAACGTCAGGTGATGATTGGATGCATCGTGTCAAAGAAAGTCCTCGCGGCAGTCGCCCAGAAATGGAAAGATCATGGACTCTTCAGTTCCCGACATGCGAATCTTATCGTACAGTGGGCAGTTGTTCATTATCGAAAGTATAACACCGCCCCGAAAGGTGCCGTCCAGCAGTACTTCCACGAGTGGGCCGACACCAACAAAGACGCTGAACTTGTGGGAGCAGTGGGAAGTCTCCTGTCGGGGCTATCTGCGGAAACCGAAAGACTGAAACAACAGCTTACCCCGGATCACCTGCTCGACATCGCGGGGAGGTATTTCGAGGGTGTCCGTCTGAAAGACCTGGCAGCCCAGATGACAGCTTGCCTGGAACGTGGGGACGTCGAGCAGGCTCATGCTCTCGTAGAGAAAAGCCGCAAGATTGAACTGGGACTTGGTTCAGGAATCGACGTCCTGACGGACCAGGCAGCACTGGAAGCCGCTTTCGAGAGGCGAACGGAGTCCATGCTGGAACTTCCCGGTGCAATGGGGAATTTCTACGACAAAGCCCTTCGCAGGGGTGGATTCGTGTCTTTCTTGTCCAAAGAAAAAGGGGGGAAGTCATACGACCTTCAGGATATCACCATTCGAGCCGTGCAGCAGGGACTGAAGGTGGCTTACTTTGAGATGGGCGACGACACGCGGGAAGACGTGATGATTCGCTTTGCTTGCCGGTCCACGGAGCGTCCATTCGATGCGGACGGGAACAGGACCAAGCGGATTCCGATGCCGGTCAAGTTGGAATCGAACGACGGAGAAATGCCTGACGTGGCAGTGGAGTGGGAAGACCGGACGTGCATCACAGTTCCCCACGTCAGGGAAGTGTTCGCTCAGATGGCAGAGAGTGGTCATCTGAAACTATGGAACAATCCAGCCGGGACACTGTCCGTTACAGCGGCAGACGCGATTCTGGATGAGTGTGCCAGGGACGGATTCTTCCCCGACATCGTTTGTTTTGACTACGCGGATTTAGCGGCACCCATCGACCGGAAGTTGGATAAGCTTGATCAGGAAAGGGAAACCTGGATGGCGATGCGTTCGATGTCCCAGAAGCGACACACGCTCGTCCTGACCGCGACTCAGTGTAATCGGGAAGGGTTTGAAGCTCGCGTGTTGAAACGGGAACACATTGGGGGATATCACCTGAAGATGGCATTCGTCACGGGAATGGTGGGAATCAATCAGACCCCCAAAGAGAAACAACTAGGTCTGTCGCGGAGAAACTGGGTTGTGGGGCGTGGACTGGAATTCGGTGAGAACCGATGTGCGTGGTACGCAGGCTGTTTGGCAATCGGTCAGCCGTGCCTGCTCAGTTCTTTCTAGGCAAGCACTGGCTTTCGATCCGAAGGACGACGGATTTCCTTTTTCGGTTCCGGAGTGGTCGGGGAAGATAATTCTTCCATCCACTTCGGAGTCAGTCCCAGTTCGCTGCGAGCTTCTTCTTCAGAGACGAGCGGTTCCCTCGCCAGGAACTCAGCCAGTCGGAGTCGATCTTCCCGAGTCATTCTGTCACCTCCAGTCGGGCGAAGCGTCTTGTGTGCAAATACTATACCCCTGTAAGACACAGAGAAGCAAGCAACGTTCGCGATAAAGTCAGACCGTGACTCGAAATGAATTTGCCTTATGTGTATTACAGGGTAGGATACTAGTACCCCATTGCGGCGGGTTAGTTGCCGTAACACGGCTTCGGCGTGGTCACGACAAAAGGCAAGCGATGTTGGTATCTCGTTCAGAACTGGTGAAACTTCTGGGAACCATCGGAGTCCCCGACGCAGGATCGTGGCCAGTGGGCAAGCTGTCCGTTCGCGTGAACGAGGGAACGGGAATTACCAAGTTCCTGGAATCACCGGAACAGGTGGAGTCCTTGAAGTCGTCCCAGGACGATTTGGACCTTTACGATAAGATTTACGCTCATCAATTTGGAGGAGGGACGGTGGAAGTGGTTGACGACGTCGAGCCAGAAGTTCGGGAATCCCAAGCTCCCCCGGCGACTGTGGAAGTTGTTCTGGTGAATTCCGATGGTTCGGAAGATCACGTTGCTTTGGAAAGTGGTGACAGTGTCGTGAATGGCATCCCCGATCTTTTGGAGGAGGGGGACACTCCACTGGAACCAACTCCTCTTCAAACCCACCACGACGGGTCGAATGTCGTGGAGACTCCTCCTCTTTCAGGGACGGTTGAATCAGACCGATTGCTCCCGGTTGATAGGAGCGAAGAACGGGCGAGTGGGGTGGAAGGACTGCTGGATACGAATTTGAATATTAACCGTGATCCAGCGGTTTCCGTGATTGAAGCCCCCGATGAAGAGGTCGATCGTGTCATCGAGGAAATCGAGACAGAATTCGATGACGAGATCAATGAACTGTTCTCAGGCACCTGCACAGAGCCGGAACTTCTCATCCCACCCCCACAGCCCAAACCGAAGCGGAAGTACGTCCGCCGCAAACCACTGAAGGCGAAGAAGCGGAAGAAGGGTGTCTACCGTGTCGGCAACAAGGACATGACCTGGGATGAGATGGTGGCTCACTACGACGCCAGCCCCCTCCCTGTACCGACCAAAGGGGTGGCCTACGAAATCGTTCGTATTCTGAAAGAGGCAGGGCAGAAGGATTCCTGCGTCACGAAGGCACAGCTTGTCAGGCTTCTGGGACTCAAGTTTCCGAAGAAGACTGAGAAGTCCCTGACCCACACCGTCAACAACCACGTCCCCACCCGACTGCGGATGGTGTATGGCTTGTACGTCTGGAAGAAGAAGGTGACTCGTGGTCCCTACGCGGGCAAGTGGGGGCATTTCCTGAATGGGAGGGGCAAGACTCCTCAACCCGGAGCCAAGAAAAGAAAAAAATACGGTTCCGTTTAATTTGCCTTTCACGGAAATGTGGACTATAAGAGTGGTGCCGAAGCAGTCAAAGTTATCCGGCCGGATCGGGGGAAGGTTGCTAGCGATCTGCCCCTGAAGGTGTGATGAGACGTCCTGTGCGACTCAGGAACTCACTACTTTGATTGCTTCGGATTGGTAGCGTAGCTCAAATGGATAGAGCACGGGGTTTCTAACCCTGATGTTCCGGGTTCGAGTCCCGGCGTTACCACTGTCAGGACTCGTTGGTCAGAAGGTGCGATCTCTTGAGGTGCGGGCGTGACTGGCGAGTCCTGACTTTATTTGGTGTCATCGGAGGGAATCAAGTGTGGCTTGCTTGACAGTCACACATGGTTAGCAAAGTCGAGCAGTTGCTCTTGGGGTGGTTCTGGTGAACCCGCTGGCGTAATTAGGCTCCGCTGGTTAAATGATGCTGCTATCAACGCAGCACGTAGTACCGGTCAGGCCACGTTCAATAGCCAGAGACGGAAGGTTCGATTCCTTCCAAGATCTTTGATTAGGGGTCAGAACTTTTTCACGCATGGAGCACTTGATGAAAACCCTGATGGGATTGGTAGTGATCTTCGCGGTTGCGACTTCCCTTGTTCCTGAACGAAAGGTGGTTTCCAGCAAGTCCCTCGTCAACAAACTGAAAATCAACGTCCCGGAAGACAACGAGACCGTCCCGATGGGCAAAGGGGGGTTCTGGGGATTCAGCGGAACCGTCGAACCGGAAAACGAGCCGGTGAATTACGAGATCTGGAGTCTGGAACCTGAATTACTCGACAAGGGTAAATGTGCCGTCAAGGGGAACATCTTCGCGTGGTCATTCGGACCGAACTGGCCCAAAGGAACGGTCGACATCAAAGTTTACCTGAAGAACATGCCCGCCGTCGATTATTACGTCGAGGGGCTGATCCTGACCGATCCACTGATTCCCCTGGTGGGATTGAAGAATGAACGGGTCACTACCCTCTGTCCGTTCAAGCGATTTCGGAGCAGGGGAGTTGGTTGTCGGGGATGATGGAACACAGAACTTTTCCGTCGCGAACTGGTCTTGGAGATCGACCCGCCCTCGCAAGAGGGAATGAAAAAGCCGGAAATCGAAAACCCTGAGACGACTAGGGGGAAGTAGCGTCAAGCCAGGCGACGTAGTGTGGGGACAGTCACCCGAAATGGCCTGGACACCTGTGACATTACCGCCGCAGTGGAAAGACACAGCGGCACGGAGGTTCCGGGCGTTGCTGGGGACAACGTAAAACCCATCCCACGATGAAGCAGCGATAGGTGCTGTGTAAAGCGGGGGCAAAAAAGGGCTGATGGTGCGGAGGCGTAAACGCACTGCTACAGGGTTCGATTCCCTGCGGAACCACTCAAACCATTCCCACCGCGACGAGTTCGTAATCGCGGAAGCATGTGACCTGCCATAGAATTGTCACTAAACCGTGCCTGATTTGTAGGTGCGGATGGTAGTTCCACGGAGTATGTATGACTCATCGAATCAACCGAGAGACGTTCCTGAATCTTCTTGGTCGTGTTCAACCTGGATTGTCAAAGAAGGGAACATTGGAGCAGAGTAAGGCGGTCGTTTTTCAGGATTCGTGGGCTTACGCTTTCAACGGCGAAATCTGTGTTCGCACTCAGTCCGGACTTCCTGACGACATCACGGGGGCGGTTGCTGCTGAACCCCTGATGCGATGGGTCGAAGCCATCAATGACGATGAAATCGACATCGCGATCAAGGACAATCAGTTCACCATGAAAGCAGGACGCAAGAAGTCCGCCGTCAGGCTTGAAGCGGAGATCACTCTGGCACTCGAAGACGTATCACTGCCGGAATCGTGGACGCTGCTTCCAGAAGACTTCTCACGGGCTGTGGAGCAAACCGAAATCACCGCAGCCGGGACCACGGAAGAGTTCAAGGCACGCTGTATCCACATTCACCCCGAATACCTGGAAAGCTGCGACAAGCGACAGGCTACACGGTTCATGGTCCGATCCGGGGTGACGGAGTCGTTTCTGGTACTGGCCGAAACCCTGTCCCAGATGGTGCCTTTGGGATTGACCAAGATCGGAACAACTCCCGATTGGGTTCACTTCCGGAACAAGACCTTAATCTTTTCCTGCCGCAGGCATATGGACGACTATCCCACGGACGGAGTCACGCGGCTCCTCTCGTTCGAGGGAACACCTGCCATCCTGCCCAAAGGGGCAGAAGTCGCAGCCAAGATTGCCAGCGTGTTCGCCAACGGCAAGGATGATAAGCTGGTCGTGAAGCTCACTCCTGGTCGAATGACGGTGTATGGTGGTGGGCCGCAAGGGTGGGCCGAGGAAGAACTCGACATCTCCTACGACGGGGAAGCGTTCGCGTTCCGGATCAAAGCCCAACACCTGAGTCGTCTGGTGAAGGCTTACGACGCCTGCCAGTTGAGCGATGGGCGGTTGAAGGTGGTGGGTGACAAATGGTCCTTCGTCTCAGTTCTTGGGAAATCGACAGAAGGCAAGGAGAAGCCCCCACGGGAAGCCGTCACAGTCCCTGCCGACGATGAGGACTCCGACGGCGACTACGGGAGTGATGACGATGAGTAGTCTTTGTCCTCTTTGCAAAGATTTGGGGATGGTGCCATCACCAGGCGATTGGAAGGAAAACGGTGGCTGGGAAGACTGTCCGATGTGTTACCCGCCAGAACCGAGGAAACTAGGATTGCTGTACCGTGCGTGGCGACGATTCCTTGCCTTCTACCGTCTTGACATGGAAGCTGTCTGTGAGATGTCGTGTGATGATCGGGATTATCACGACTACCCTGATAGTGGGCATGGTGAGCCATTTCATTTCGTCACAATGAAGTGCAAACGCTGCGGGAAAGAGTTTTACATTTGAGGGATTTCAATGATCATTTGCGTGGACTTCGACGGGACGATTGTGGTACATGAGTTCCCCGAAATCGGTCCACCCGTTTCGGGAGCGTTCGAGTGGATGAAGATGTGGCAGGAAGCAGGGGCGAAGCTGATCCTGTGGACGATGCGGAGTGATGGTCGGACGGGTCCAGGATGTGAGAATGCCCCTGTTCTGACGGAAGCGGTGGAATTCTGCCGCAGGAATGGGGTAGAGTTTCACGCTGTCAATGAGAACCCCACGCAGGCTTCCTGGACGCAATCCCCGAAGGTATACGCGAATTTGTACGTGGATGATGCGGCGTATGGGTGTCCGCTCCGTGGGAGTGGAAAAGCCGGTGGACGTCCGGTGGTGGATTGGTCCGTAGTCGGTCCCGAAGTTCTTGCGATGATCCTTGCTTGGAAGTGAGTATGGACGGATTCTTTTCCCCTGACGCCTTCGCCCCAACCAAAGTGGAGACCCCCCTTCGGGCCAATTGCGATGCCTGTTCTTTATTTCGTACTTGCAAGACACCGAAGATGCCGGTGGATGGGGAAGGACGAAAGGGGATTTTGATTGTCTCTGAAAGGCCAGGTCAAGACGAGGACACAGAGGGAAAGCCCTTCGTGGGACCGACTGGTCGTGATCTGAAGTCTACCCTCCGCAAGTACGGAATCGAAGTTCGGCGGGATTGCTGGCTCTACAACGCCGTCATTTGCAAGCCCCCCGAATCAACCCCTGCAAATGCCGTCGATCATTGCCGTCCAAACTTGATCAGGACGATCAAGGAACTGAATCCGTCCACGATCATTCTTCTGGGACACGACGCCGTCCGGTCGTTGATTGGGTGGCTCTGGAAGCCCAAAGTCGGTCCAATCGAACGGTGGGTAGGATGGAAGATTCCCGCACGGCAGATCAACTCGTGGATTTGTCCGACGTATCAACCCGCCAGTTTCTTCTATCATGGCCGGGACAAGTCCAAAGAGGACAAAGACCCCGTCAAGCGGATGGATTACGAGCGTCACCTGACGGAAGCCGTGCAATTACAGGGAAGGCCGTGGCCAGACGGTCCCCCGGACTACGAGAAGGAAATCGAGTGCATCCACTCCGCATCCGAAGCGGCAGAACGCATCAAAAAGTACACAGGCGGCACAATCGTTTTCGACTTGGAAACGAACATGAAGAAGCCGCATCATCGGCTGTCGGAAATCGTGACCTGTTCAATCTGTTGGGAGGGAATCGAAACCATCGCGTTCCCGTGGTATGGTCCTGTCTTGCCTGAGATGAAGCGTCTTCTTCTTGATTCGAGGGTGACTAAGCGTGGGACCAACATCAAGTTCGAGCATAATTGGATTCGGGAGAAGCTGGGCATTGAGGTTCGGGGCTGGGATCACTGTACGATGTTGACGGCTCACACGTTGGACCCTCGTGGTGGCAAGGAAGGTGGGGAGCGGAAGGATCAGTCGGGGATTACGGGATTAAAATTTCAGGCGTTCTGTCTTTTGGGTATGCCGGACTACAACTCCCACATCGAGCCGTATTTGCATTCGACAGATAAGGGTGGTTACGCAATCAACCGAATACGGGAATTGGACATGGGGCAACTGCTCCGATACAACGGGTTCGATTCTAGACTAGAGTGGGAAGTAGCTCGAATTCAGAAGGAAAGGCTCCGTCGTGCCAATACTGACCGGTCCTGAAATTGTTCGGATCGTGGAGTCCAGTCGAAACAGTCCGGAAACCTTACCGTTCCTGAAGATTGACCCATTCGACCCCGAACTGGCAGGGCCGAACTCCTACGACATCCATCTTGGAAATTCGGTGTCGTGGTATGTTTTAACTCCGATGCAAGATCCCTGTTTTGGGGGCGGGTTCATTGATGGCATTGATTCGCGGAATCCGGAAGTTTCTAGGATTCGCATTCCCGATACAGGATTCTTGCTCAGGCCAGGAATTCTGTATCTGGGCAGCACGGAGGAATGGATCGAGTGTCAGGGACTGGTTCCCTACATCGACGGACGTTCTTCGGTCGGTCGACTGGGCATTCAAATCCACCTGACAGCGGGACGTGGTGACGACGGATGGCGGGGACAGTTCACGCTGGAGATCACCTGCGTTCACCCGGTCATGATTTATCCCGGAATGCGAATTGGCCAGTTGACGTTCCACACGCTTCAAGGTGAGCGTAAACCATATAAGGGACGGTACGCAGACTCATCTGGTCCGGTGGCTTCCCGGATGTACTCGGAGTAGGAGAACTCCCATGCCCGAAGAATTCCCTCCATCCTGGGAATACTGGACTCCTAGCGAAGAAATGCAGGAGTTCTGGGAATCCCTCGAAGAGAGTGACGGATTCTCGCGATTGGGGATTGAAGAGCAGCGAACAGAACGGATTGGCGGGAACATCGGCTTTCGGTTTGGTCGTGGACGTCCCGACGCTGCTTCGGGAATCGTCACCATTCGGAAACGATTTGATGTCGTCAAGAAGACTCGTGAGGTTGTATTTCGCAAATGCGAAGAGTGTGGTGCAGAGTTTGAAGTAATTCCTCATAAGAGGATTTTTTTCTGTTCTAGAAAATGCTCTTGCCTTGCAAATGGACGGAGAGTAGGTGAACGGCCCCGTGAGCATACCAAGAAGCCTGTCGTGGTGTTGGAGTGTGCTTGGTGCAACCACCCTTTCGTTCAGAATAAAATTGATCAACGGTTTTGCCAGGCATCGTGTGCAGGTCAGGTTGGGAACCGCTCGCGGCATACCCGAATTGTCGAGTGTCACGCCACGGGCAGGGGCAAGAAGGGTGTCTGTCCCTCTTGCCAGAAAGAGAAGACAATCTTTCGGCGTGGTGTATGTCGGACGTGCTACAAGAATGTCCGCACGCGAGTCTCCTCCCCAGTGGCGAAGCGTCACAAATCGTGGACGGCTCGTGAGGCACGAGTGATGGTGTTGGGAGTAGCGGACGGACGCACACTTCGGGACATTGGTAAAGAGTTGAAGAGAACTCGTGCCCAGATGACGAATCGCTACACGAGGCACAAGCGAGAGGTTTCTCGAATGAAGTCGCCTACTCTCCAGGTCGGACAGCGGGTCACAATCAATGCCCCGGATGAGCCTGCCGTCCACGGATGTGAGGGTGTAGTCGAGAAACTGACCGAGTGGGGGGCACATCTTCTCATCAATCGACCTGTCCGGACTTACGACGCACCGAATCACACCCCGAGGTGGAGGGCGTTGTGGTCCGAAATGACTCCCCTGGAAGGAACTTCGATTCAGGCAGCAAGGGAAATGGGCTTCACCGGCGATCCCTGTACGAACTGTGGAAGCATTCGGGTCGTTCGGGTCGGAACCTGCTTACAGTGTCAAGATTGCCAGTCCAGTTCGGGATGCGGATAATTTCCCCTTTGTAAAATTTGCCTTTCAGCAATTCGTGTCCCATACTACCGATACCACATTTGTGAGGGGCGACATGCCGACCAAAGTTCCCATTGAAATCTTTTTCATCCAGAAGACGACAGCCGACCGCGACGAAATGAAGCGATGGCTGGAGTTCAAGGGAGTCAAGGATTACACGTTTCCCCCGCCGGAAACGGTGACTGACTCCGCGTTGACGATTGGTGTATCGGCCAAACGATGTTATTTAAGTTTCGATACGACTCAAAATCCGAACCTGTCGAAGGTCCGTTCTGACTGGGGCGAGTACATCGATAATATTCTCAAGACCGGCCACGGATGTTATGACTCGGAAACCGACGTGTTGACGTCTGCCGGGTGGAAGCCGTGGCCAGAAGTCACTCGGCAGGATTACCTGGCTACGTTGAATAAATCAGGCGGTTTGGTGTACTGCCGTCCGGATGCGGTGACCGCCGTCGATTACACCGGACGCATGTATCGGGTGGAAACCCGCGGGGTTGACCTGCTGGTCACTCCTAACCACCAGATGTATGTTTGCCCCACTACAACTAGAAACGGGCGCAAGCGTGAAGACTTTAAGCTGATTCGAGCAGACTCGCTTGACGCTGGCTCCCACGCTTATTTGAAATCGGCCCAAACGTGGGACTCCACTTGCGAGGTGGGATACCCGGCGGATGTGCTGCGGTTGCTCGGATTTTCAATCGGCGACGGGAGTTACGAGAGTGGCCTTACCGTTCGATTCCGGCTTCGTCGTCCCAGGAAAGTGACGTGGCTGTACCGGGTGGTTGATCAACTGAATCAATTGCAGCCGGGCGAGTGGGAAATTAGATACGACGGTACGGATCGGTACTCTTTGGGATTCCCGGCATCGTACCGTCATCTGTTCTCTGAAATCTACGCCGACGGCGAGAAGTGCATCCCTTCGGGGGTTTTGATTCAATCGTCGCGTGACGGGCTTGCTGGCCTGTTGGAAGGTCTGATGCAGTCAGACGGCCACGAAGGAGTTGCCGACGATTCTTTTCACACGACCAGTGAGGTTCTTTCCGGTCAGATCATGCAACTCTGTTTACACGTCGGGATCGCAGCTAACGTACGTAAAGTGTACGGACCGGAAGACCGGCCGACATCATACGGAACAAAGCCTCTCATTCAGATGTCCATTTTATCCTCCCGGAGTTTGAAGCCGGAAGTCAACAAGTACGCTGGTTCTGAGGGCCGGACTAGTTGGGTTGAAGACTGGTCTGGCGAGGTGTTTTGTGCACAGATGCCGGAAGACACGCAGCATGTTTTGTATGTTCGACGGAACGGATACCCGGTTTGGTGTGGAAATAGTGTTCTTGAGCACGCTGTCTACTCGTTTGCAATCGAGAACGTGTCTCGCATATTTACTGGGGAAATGAACAGGCATCGAGCGGGGTGGGCCATCTCGGAAGGTTCGATGCGGTTCATCCGGTTCGGGGAAAACATTCCTTACTGGGAACCGACGTACATTCAGGGATCAGCAAGAGAGGACGACGTCGCTAGGAACTACCTACACTGGAGTCCTTACGTGATCTTGGAATGTATCAGGAATGGACATGAGACGGCAACTCCGTTGGATGTTGAACACAAGAAGGAATTGACTCGGATTGTAATGCAACGTGCCTTTGGTGCCCAACAGGAGTGGTACAAGGTATTAGAGGCAGTCTGGGCCGACGAATTGAAACCAGAGTCCTCCTTCAAGCAGAAGAAGGAACTCACCTCTCTGTTCCGCCGTATCGTTGGGATGGGATGTGCGACAGGTGGTGTGTGGACGGGGAACATCCGAGCGATTCGCCATGTCATGACGATGCGGTGTGAGCCTGCTGCGGAGGAAGAAATCCTTCACGTGTTCAGCCGGATTGTCGTGGAGATGAAGAAGAGGGAACCAATGCTCATTGGTGACTTCGAGCAGGATGCAGCAGGTTTTTGGCGTCCCAAATACAAGAAGGTGTAATTTGCCTACTCCCAAGAGTCCGCAAACCACTCCTGAGTCAAAGTCAGGAGCCGTTGGTATCGATAAGCACGAAGGAAAGAAATACCTTCGGCTGATACACTCCGCGAAGCCTGACAACGTGAGACAGCCAATTTCTGTGGATGTTTACGCAGTTCTGGTTGCGTTTGGGGTGACCTGTCCTGCCCGTGCCCATGCGATCAAGAAACTACTCTGTTGTGGGAATCGTGGCAAAGGTAGTGAGTTGGATGACTTGAAGGGTGTGTTGGCGGCAGTGTCACGGGCGATCCAGTTGCAAGAGATTGCCGATCAGGAAAAGAAACAGTGAAGACCTTCACCCCGACCGATGAAGCCTGCCAGCTACTCCTTGAAGGAACTTTGGCCTTATCTGAGATAGAAGGACACGGAATACGGATTGATAGGGATTACCTGGAGAAGGCTCTCACGGACACGGCGGAACAGATCAAGAGCCTCGAACAGAAGATGCGTCAGGACGACGACTACCGACTGTGGTCCCGGCAGTTCGGAGACAGGACGAATCTGGCCAGTGCCGAGCAACTGGCGACGATTGTGTTTACGGAGAAAGGACACAAATCGAAGGTCAAGACCAAGAGTGGCAAGCGTGCGTCCGCATCCGAGAAAGCTCTGGAGGGAATCAACCTTCCGATTGTGAAGATGTATCTGGAGATGCAGCACCTTCGGAAAGGACGGGACACCTTCCTGGTGGGCATCCACCGAGAGATAGTGCAGCATCAGGACGGGGACTGGTATTCTCATCCTGTGTATCACCATAACGTTGTATCTTCATTCAGAAGTTCGTGCTCGGATTTTAACGTCCAAAATCAGCCGAATCGGATGCCGATGCTGGCTGAGATGATCCGGAAGTCCATGCTTCCGCGACGGGGGAACCAGATACTCGAATTCGACTACGCACAACAGGAGGTAAGAATATCCGAGTGCTACCACCTGGACCCGACGATGAAGGAATACATCGAGTCGGGTAAAGACATGCACATGGACGTCGCCAAGCAGGTGTTCTTGTTGGAGGAGAATCAGGTCACCAAAGCGATCCGTCACCTGGCGAAGAATCAGGTTACGTTCCCGTTTTTCTACGGCAGTTTCTACGCCAAGATTGCACCGAACGTGTGGGACATGATGTCCGATTTGAAGCTGAAGGACTCCACTGTTCTGCTTCGTGATCACCTTCGCGATAAGGGGATCGAGGAACTGGGCAATTGCGATCCACAGCTTTCCCCCATCAAGAATACCTTTGAAGACCATTTGAAAGAGATGGAAGCGGACTTTTGGGGTGAGAGGTTTCCGGTGTATGGTCAGTGGAGGAAGGACTGGGTATCTGCCTACCAGCGGGATGGGGGCTGTCAGTTCAAGACCGGCTTTATCATGACTGGTCCCCATGCCCGCAACGACATTACGAACTACGCGATCCAGGGGTCGGCTTATCACTGCCTGCTCAAGGCGATCATTACCATCAACCGAACGCTCAAGAAGTACAAGATGGGAAGTCGGATCATCGCCCAAATACATGATTGCGTGGTGATGGATGTTGTTCCTTCGGAGCGTGAAGACGTCATCTTCATCGTCCGGGATGCGATGGTTCGGTGTGTCATGCGGGACTGGAAGTGGATTAACGTGCCTCTGGAGTGTGAAGTCGAGTCTTGCCCTGTGGACCGAAGTTGGTTCGACAAGATGTCGCTTGTGGAGAGGGGCGGGAAGTGGGTTCCCGCTGATGAAGCCAAGTGGCAAAAACTTTACGGATCATGGGCGTGATGAACTGTCCCACTCACAACACCCGACTGATCGGACAGAAGACGCAGTACGGCGTTCGGTTTTATTGCTCCGTTGATGGGTGTACAGTGGCTTGCTGGTCTGGGTCGACATCCACCCCGGCTGATGAGCCGACTCGGAAACTTCGCAGTCAATGCCATGCCAAGTTCGATCCGTTGTGGTATGGAAAGAAGAAGTTTGCCAATCGGAATGAAGCGTACCGGTGGCTCCGAAGAGTGATGGATCTTCCCCGTGAGAAGGCTCACATTGGGATGTTCGACAGGGAACAGTGTGAGCGACTTCTGGTCATCATTGCGGAGTTGTCGTGAAGATTCGTCTACCCACTCCCGAAGAGTCCGTGGTCGTCCTGAACGAGGACTCCGATGACGTGCTTCCGCGACTTCCTTCCGGGTGCGTGGCCGCGTGCATAACCGACCCTCCGTTCAGCGAAAGAACACACAAGGGACATGACAGCGTGATCGGTCGGAGTCCCGGCGACAAAGGGTACGACGGGGGATACAGAAAGACGTTGGGCTACGCAGCGTGGACTCTCAAGGATATCGCGAATTTCGTTCCGGAGATGTGTCGGGTCTGTTCGGGGTGGGTTGTGGTCATGAACGACCACACCAACGCCCCGTACATCATTCGGCACATGGAAGAGGCGGGACGGTACGTGTTCGCTCCGTTGCCGTTCTTTCAGCCGGGGCGGGGCGTTCGTTTGAGTGGTGATGGTCCTTCTTCGTGGACAGACTGGATCATTGTCAGCCGCACCGCCAAGCAGCATAAGTGGGGAACACTTCCCGGTGGGTACGTGGCCGAACCCGGATGGCGTGACCGGAAGCACATGGGCGGCAAGCCTTTGATGCTCATGCGGCAACTGATCCGGCATTATTCCCGTCCCGGAGACATTGTTCTTGACCCCTTCGGAGGATCGGGCACAACAGCCGAGGCAGCAGTTCTGGAAGGAAGATTGTGTCTTATTATTGAACGGGAAAAGGAATTCTGCGACACGATTCGCAGCCGCGTGGCATTAGCACTCGAAGAAGAGTTCCTGCTTCCGGCGTCGGACTTCCAATCGAAGACGAAGGACGATTTGCTCGACGGCATGTCGGACCCGGAAGTGTGGAAGTAATCTTTTCAAAAAGTGATTTGCATTCGACTAGAACAGTTGTATAGTTCGTAACGGGAGTGAAGTTTCGATGGCAAAAGACGAAAGTGACGATCTGGATGTGCGATACCGTCCCCAGACTCTGGACGAGGTGGTGGGACAGCCGGAAGCTGTCGCCATCGTCAAGTCGTGGGGCAAGGACATTCCTCGCTGTGTGATGTTCCACGGGGGAACAGGAGGCGGGAAGACCACGCTTGCGGGCGTCATTGCCAGAGACCAAAAGATCAACGAGTTCGACTTATCCGAGGTGAACTGCGGGACCATCGCAAAACCAACGGAATTCATTCGTGACCTAGAGGATGCGGTTACGGCATCCGCCATCGGTGGCGGCAAGAGGATGTGGGTTCTGGACGAATTCCAGACCCTCCGTCGCAGCAAGGGGGCACAGGAAGCCTTCCTGATGGTGATGGAGCGATCACAGCCCCACGTGATCTTTTGCCTTTGCACCACCGAACCCAAGCAGATCCTCCCCACCATTCGGGGACGGTGTGTGATGGTGGGAATCAAGCCCATCAAACACGAAGACCTAGCTTACCTCGTCACGTACATCGCCACCAAAGAAGGCGTGGAACTCGATAGTCGGGTGGTCGACAAGATCGTGGAAGTGGCCAACGGGAGTGCCCGCAACGCCGTGAAGGAACTTCAGAAGGTCATCAAGATCACCGACCCCAAGCAGCGTCTGGCAGCAGTGGGTGGTGTGGGGGTGGAGCGGGCAGTGTTCGATCTGGTGAAGACTCTCCTTCCCTTCCAGGGCAAAGCCAGTTGGGGCGAGGTGGCGAAAGTCCTCGAAGACATCAAGGAGGAAGATCCCGAAAGTATTCGTCTCATGCTTCTGGCAACAGCACGGACCATGATGCTCAAGGGCGACAAGCGTTCGGAGATGGGCTACAAGGTCGTGTGCTGCTTCGACAAGCCGCTTTTTGATAAGGTATCAGGTCATGCGATGCTCTGTGTGGGGGCATGGGAAATCGTTCACAAAGCGTGAGGTGGGAAATGGATGAAGATACCAACAAAGTCATTGAAGAGGACACGCGATATTTCAAGGACTTGGAATTCCTTGTGGACTACAAGGTTTATCCGTATCGAATCGAGTTTTTCGTTTATCAGACATGCCCAACACGTGCTGCCGACTCTGATGTCTGGGAAGTTTGGTATCTCGGGGAAATGGGTCCAGTCAAGGACAAGAAAGACGCCGAGGTGTTTGCGGAAGGGGCGTTGAAATGTGATGGATGCTCTGACTGGGATTTCCACCCTGGCGACAAGGGATTGTTTGGGGACACTCAGGAGCAACTACGTTCGTGCAAGCATTTCTGTGGACGGAACGGTTTGCAGAATTTGGGTGTGCTTCTGTTTCAACTTTGGGATATGGGACAGAAGATTCCAAACTGGCGATTCTGAGGTGAATTATGTCAGAGAAATCCCTGCAGTTGTTGTCGGTGACTGTTTGTACACTTATTGTCATTTGTGTCAACTGGTGTATTTACGACGCACTTCCTTTGGCTGTGTATCTTGCTTGGTGCATCTTCACGGGGTTTTTGGCTACAGCAGGTGGTCTTCAGATTAGTAGTTTCCTTTGGATGGTGTTCTTTCGGGAGGTGAAGGATGATTGAACTAGAGAAGTACAAGAAATTTCTGTTGTTCTTCGGTCTGTTTGTGGTGTCGGCAGGTCTGTTCGGGTTCGGGGCCGCGAACTGGAATTGCTATTGCACTGGCCATGTACCGACTCCCGGAGTTAGTGATACCCCCGAAAGTTTCCAGATGAGAACTCTGGCATACATGGAAAAGAAAGAGCGTGCCCACAACGGGGAAGGGGCACAGGTTTCTTTCCCCCTGGCAGTCGGTCTGACTCTGGCGGGGATTTCGGGTGCAGTTTCCATCGTCGGACGTTTGCTGTGGGAGTATGGAGGATGACAAAGCCAATCGATAATCCGTTCCAGATCAACTCGGACAGGCTGGACAAGGAGCTCATCGAAATGCCTTCCCGTATCCGGGAGGCAGGCATTCGGGAAGCGGACGCACGGCATGAACATGCTCAGGCAAAGGCCCGATTGGAGGTGAAGCACGCCCAACTTCTGCTTCAGATTCGCAAGAACCCGGACAAGTTCGACCTGCGTGCCAAGCCCAACGAAGCGGAAGTCGAAGCCACGGTCGTGACGCATCCGGAATACGAGCGGGCTTTGGCGGAATTCAACCTGGCACGGAAGCTAATGGACTTGGCGGAAGCGGATACGTCCGCGTTTGAGTCCATGCGACAGTCAGTGGGTCGGTTGGTGGATCTGGTACAGATTTCTTACTTTAGTGAGCGTCCACCAGAGGCATCCACTCCAGAAGGACGCAGACGAATCAGTGAAGGAAGATCGCGAAGTGTTGAGGGAGACGGGATCGATTCCAGTCAGTAACGTGTTTCACAACCAAGTGAGGGGGATTTGTTATGGCGAGATCTCCTCGTCAGTGGGAAGTTGACGATGGCAAGACGGATGACGCCAAGCGTAAGAGCCGTGGAGCAATCGCCATCCCGAATGGGGTGGGAGTCTTCAAACCGAAGAAGTCTGGCAGTCACCGGTTGGACATTATTCCGTTCCTGGTGACGGACAATCGGAATCGGTTCGTGGAGGGGCTCAGGCGTTCCAAGAAGCCGGGTGTGTTGTTCCCACACCGGATTTATTGGGTTCACTACGGCATTGGAGTGAACAACGAGCCGTTCTGCTGTCTGTCGAAGAACTTCGGCAAGAAGTGCCCTATCTGTCAACACCGGGACAAGTTGCTGGAGAAGCCGGACAACGAGTCCAAGAAGGCAGCGGAGCGTCTGAAGGCGAAGGAGCGTCAATTGTGGCTCGTGTACGACAACGACGAGACCCACAAGGGCGTGCAATTGTGGGAGGTGAGCATCCACAACTTCGGTGCCCACATCGTGGATTACGTGGAAGGCTTCCGTTCCGAGAAGGAACGCGAGAAGCACAAGTTCTACTTCCACCCTGTCAGTGGTCTGTCCCTGAACGTCACCTGCAAGGAGGAATCGGCAGGGGATCGGTCCTACACGGACTTCCTGGTTCACTCGATGGTGAACCGGGAGGAGCCACTTCCGGAAGAACTGTTCGATCACGGCATTGACCTGGATGCGATTCCGGTGGAGGAGACCTACGAGCGTCTGAAACGAATCTACGAAGGGGACGATTACGAGGAGGAGGAAGGTGGACACGAAGAAGACAATTCCGTTCCTCCTCCGAAGAAGGAATCCCCGACCCAGAACGGTCAGTCCGAGAAGCCAAAGCCGACTCTTCCTCTCCCGACGCAAAAGACGAAGAATCGGATGGAGGAAGAGAAGACAGCGAGGAAAGACACGCCCCGTGATGACGGCAAGCCGTACATCTTCGCCACCGGAGACAAGGTGGTTGTAGAGTGGAAGGGGGAACCGATCACTGTGCCGGTCGTTTCATCAGACATTGACAACAAGACGTGTCTGGTGAAGATTCCTGGACGTGAGAGGCCCATGCAGTTCCCCTTTGAGGACTTGAAGCTCGAAGAAGCTGACACGACTTTCGATCTCAAGAGCAAGGATGCGTGGGACGACGAGGACGCGGGCAGCAAGGATGACGATGATCCTGTCCCTCCTTCCAAGAAGAAAGCCGCGAAGTGAACCGGAGTTCGACTGAAGTTGTGATGCCAGAAAGTCTCCGGATCATGCTTGCTCAGTTCGAGGAAGCACCCGGAGACTTCGACGGCTACGCGGCATGTGCGGATCTGTACGACGAGTTCGATCTTCCCGACTTGGCTCATGCTTTCCGTTGGATGTGGAAGCGTAGGAAGTGCCCCCACAAACGATTATGGCACAACATTGGTTCTAGTTCCGAGCCAGTGCAGGGACGAAAAGTTCCTCCTGCTCACAGGTGGGCATGGTATGGTGGTCATGGATCGGAGATGTGGAAATTTATTCCTTTTGGGAACAGACCGCATTGCTTCGTTCCGGATGAAGTTTTGATGTCTCCTTACAGCAAGAAGGTCTTCCGCACTCACCTGGAAGCGGTTGAATATCTTTCCACTCGGTTATCGTACTTGCAGTTTCTTTACGGAATCGAACCAAATAAGGGCGTCTGACGTGGCGAAGTACATTGTCATCATGAAGGGGTTTGGTGAGGGGTGTGATTACACGATTGGGTGTAACATGAGTTATGAGGTGATGGAATCGGACAAATCACTGGCGGATTTTGCCAATGAGATGGCAGGAACTGTGACCGACCCCTCCGAATACAGTGATCCGGGAGTCAAGAAGCTGATCGTTGTTCCCTACGACGCGGCGATTATTCCGGACCTCGGACCTTTCCGAAAGCAGCATCAGGACGCCAGGGAAGCTGAGAAGGCACGGGAACAGGAAGTCAAAGACCGAAAGAAACTGGAAGAACTCAAGAAGAAGTACGGAGGCTGAAGTGGCGAAATCAAAGTCGAAAGTTGAGGAACTGGAATCCCGGTTGACCACTGCGGTTCCACGGACGTCCGCCATCCCGGATTTGGATTGGCTCTCCAGTGGCATCACGACACTGAATCTGGCTGCATCCGGTCGACCCGATGGTCTGATTCCGAAGGGTAAGTACGCTTACGTGGTGGGGGACTCTTCGAGTGGAAAGTCCCGCCTTGTCCAGGATATGTTCGCGGAGGCGGCACGCAACCCCTCCTTCGCCAAACATCGACTGGTCTTCGACAATGCCGAACGGGGGATGCTCCTGGACGTCGCGGGAATCTACGGTCAGGAAACGGCCGACCGAATCGAACCCCCACGAGGAACCAAGACCAATCCTGAGTATTCGGAAACAGTCCAGCAGTTCTTCTTCAATCTCGATGACGCTCTGGGGAAGGGTCCGTGCATCTATGCATTGGATTCGGTGGATGCCATCGGAGCCGACGAGGACGACAAACAATTCCAGGCTGAGAAGGACGCCTTCGAGAAGGACAAGGAATCTCCTGGAACCTATGCAATGTCGAAGGTGAAGTACATCTCCCAGCACATCGGGAGAGTATCCAGAGGACTGTCGGATACCGGAAGCATTCTTCTGCTCATCTCCCAGACGCGGGACAAGATTGGGGGCCACATCCCCGGACAGAAGACACGGGCAGGTGGCAGGGCATTGAAGTTCTACGCCAGGCTCGAACTGTGGCTCTCCGTCAAGGGTCCGATGAAGAAGACCGTCCTGGGGCGGGAGCGTGAAATCGGTTCTTACATCCAGGTGGATATCCAGAAGAATCACCTGACGGGGTGGGAAGGGAAAGTTCCATTGATTCCCTTCCAGAGGAACTTGGGATTCGATTCCATCGGGTCTAGTGTGGATTTCCTTTTGGAAGAGGGTGTGTGGGACAAGCAGAAGAACACTATCAAGGCTCCGGAACTGGAGTTTGAGGGCACACGGGATGCCCTCATCAAGCACATCGAGAATAACAACCTGGAATCGAAGTTGGTGGCCATCGTGCAGGCCATGTGGTCTGCAATTGAGGATGCGTCGAAGGGAAACCGCAAATCGAGGTACGGATTATGACTGACCGGGAACAACTGAAGAAACTGGTGGACATCGGCAACCGGTGGCGGAATACGCCAATTGTTGATGACGACTTCGTGACACTCAAGAACGAGTTCGATCATGAATTAGGGAGGGCCATGAAGTTAGTGCAGACCCCCCGACCAAAAGTTGTCTGTCTGTGCGGCAGCACACGATTCCGGGATGCGTTTGAAGAGGCATTGAAGGAGGAAACACTGGCAGGTGGAATTGTGCTATCAGTCGCCGTGTTCGGTCATGCCGAAGCCCTCGACATGAACGGTCCAATCAAGAAAGCTCTCGATGAGCTTCATTTCCGCAAGATCGAGATGGCAGATGAGGTGCTCATACTGAACGTTGGAAAGTACATTGGTGAGTCCACGCGGCGGGAATTGGAGTATTCTCGAAAGTTGGGCAAGACGATTCGATTCCTCGAATCGGAGGAATAGCGTGGCCGATAAGCCTGAAGGACAGTCCTGTTCAAACTGTCGGTATTATCAGATGCGATCCCGGAACGTCGGACCGGAAGGGAATGTGCTATATCAGGATTCGGAAATGACCTGCAAGAGGCATCCTCCGATTGTTCTTGTTGTTCGCAGTCGGACTGTGTGTAGCTGGCCAGAGGTCGATCCGTGGCAATGGTGTGGAGAGTTCATCCACGCCAACCCGGAAACGATTTCCGAAGGAGCCGCGACGATGGCTCGCCTTATTCAGATTGGCGATTTGAGTGCCGCAAGAGCACTGGCGGATTACTTGAAAGAAGGTGGATCGTGAGCAAGGGAGGCGAATATGAGCGTGAGATCTGCAAGCAGATCTCATCGTGGTGGCTTGGGACGGACGATGATGACATCTGTTTCTGGCGGACCAGTCAGTCGGGAGGCAGGGCTACGCAGCGTGCTAAGTTGCAGAAGAAGACCACCCGTGCTCATTGTGGGGATATCTGTGCTTTGGACGAGCGTGGTCGTTCCCTGACGGACCTGATTGCCTGCGAGCTTAAACGCGGGTATCCGAAGGCGTCGATTCACGCACTTCTGGACTGTACAGACGATTCCGCCGAGCAGATTTACGAGAAGTGGATTGTTCAGGCTCAGGAATCGGCCCGTCACGCGGGGGTTCCGTTCTGGGCCATCATCCACAAGCGGAATCGCTGTGCCACGACATTGACAGTCCCTCACCGGTTGTGGCTTGAATTGGACATCGATACCGATGGACAGCATCGGATGCAGATTCAAGCTCCCGTGGTGGAAATGGAAGTCATAGTGGTAGACAAAAAGGAATACATTGTGTGCTGTCAGTTCGATGCGTTCCTGAAAGCTGTGCATCCTGATGTGATCCGGCAGGTCTCGACCAAGTACGCTACTGCTTCTTCCGTGCCTGTTCCACAGTCTGCATTAGCCTGAACACCCCGATCTTGTTGGCCGCTTGTTCACACAGCGGGATTCCGGAACTCTTCAAGAGTCCTTGCAGTTCAATCAGTCCTTCCATGTCGGGTTGTAACGGCTCCCCTGGCATCCCATCGTCACCCACCAGTAGGTGCAGTGGAAAGTCAGACAGAACGAAATCCGCCACGTATCCGGACAGTTTTTCGAGTGTATGAACACGGCTCATTATGAATTCCCCTGGAAGGACCGGACACGATGAACTTTACAATACAATCTACCAAAAGCAATTGCCCGAAGTGTAATCGTGGGGTAGAGTTCAGCAGACACCCCACTGCAACGGGTTAGTAGTTGCAACGATGGGTCCGTAAACAACAATCCCACCGCACCAGGTTTATAGGGGCGAATGGGTTCACCACGACACGGGATCATTTATGAGTGACGGCAATCTCTTACTTCGTGTGTGCTGTTCCTGCCCCACGGACAGGGACGCTCAGCTTGTTTTGGCAGATTGGCTTCAGGAGAACGGTGAGCCAGAATGTGAAGTGGCTCTGCGTGGCGATGCGGACAAGGCAGCAGACATCATCCGCGACGTCCACAAGCTTGCAGACCACCTGAAGCGTCAGCCGTGTCTGAAACTACTCTTTGCTGCCGTTGTGGTAAGTCCATCACTGTTCCTTCGACCTGCCCCCACGGTTCCGCAGATAACGTATCCTCCAGGACGAAGGACGCCTGTTCGGGCTGACCCAGCAGTTCCTGTCCGTCCTGGTCCTTACGAGTACGTTCCTCGCGACCGTAGGTGGAGAGTCGACCACGACGAGTTTCGGTGTCATATTTTGGATGAATTCAACAAGGAAGCAGAATGACCCACGTAATGGCTACATGCACTGTGACAACGGGGACGGGTGGGAATTCTCCGGTGCAGGTAAAGATTACTCAGTTCGTTCCCAAGACGGTGGCCAGTCTGTACCAAACGAATTCGCACATCCGCGACCTGATTGACTTCTGGGTGCAGGAGCGGCGATGTCCGATGGGGCTGGTCGATGAACTTCTGATTGAGGACATGGAGAACGCAGCCGACTGTGCGTTGTGGGCCGCGAAGGAACCTGTCAGGGATGTTTTCGAGCCGAATCAGTACGAACCGGAAACGTCTGGTCCGTATCCAGCAGTCTGTGATGACGGCAAGACCTGTTTTTGGTCAGTTAATGACAAATGGGAACTAATTTTCTCTCACAGGATATTTTCGGGTCGTATCGTTCCGCATTTGATTGCTGGTCGGAGACAGAATTCGGCAAATTTGGCAATCATCTGGCTTCTCGACAACTGGGTGAAGTCATGACCGACACACAGCGGCAATTGCTTCAGGCCATCATCACGAATCCGGACGAAGATTCGGTGCGGTTGGAATATGCGGACTGCATTCAGGAGCAGGGGGAAGAGGACAGGGCGGAATTCATTCGTGTGCAGGTAGAGTTGGCGAAGGCGAATTGTGTAGTTGTAGACATGGTGAAGTCTTTACCGAAGCATGTCTGGCAATCTGAGGAATATTCCAACGTCAACCGACTGCAACAACGTGAGCGGGAATTGTGGGTGCTATTCAAGGGGGATTCGTGGACTGCTGCTCCTTGTCTGGCAGGATTCGATTTTCGGCACTTACCAGGCGACCCAGAGCAATTGCGTGGTCGTCCCCATCTGAAACGCTGTTACTACTCTCGTGGTTTCGTGTTGTCATTAGTGCTTCCGGCTGAAGACTTCCTCACGCACGCGGATCAGTTGGTGTGGCATCCGGATATGAAGGACGTCGGAAGGTGTTCCTGTCGAATGTATGGTCGTGATGGGTGGGTTCTGAATTTCAAGGGCAAGTGGGAGACGTGTGAAACGTGTAAGGGTGCCGGCAGGAAGCATGTCTGTCGTCCGGTTCCCGACACTGCACAGCCCATCCAAAAGGTGGCCCTGACGGATGACCCACGGGACATTCCGGGATGGGAAGACCAGTTCCGTTCCGTGTTGCGAGCGGAAGACGGAAAGTGCATCTGGCGGTGTCGGAAGTTCCCCGGAATCGAGTTCCAATTTCCGGTTTACGGAATTTCCAACGCCAATGTTCCGCAGATTAACCCAGAAGGTGGACTTATTGTCGATTACGAAAGCCGCATTCAGGAAGACATTGACGGTTTTGATGGATGGTAGGCATTCTGTCTGTAACTTTGGAGTAGGAATGACCACTAGCCCAATGAATCAGGCCATTCTCGACGTCCTCGATGAGCGGGGACAGATGACGGAACCGGAACTGCGGCAGGTCGTGTTCCATAGGATCGGATACGACAACTGGACGGAGTTCGCCGTCGAGAAGGAGATCCTGATTCAGAATGGTGGAATCGGTATTGTTCCTCCCTGCGGACTGACACCACCGATAATCTTCTTGCGGGTACGTACCCGACCAGTATCTCTGATTCCAGTGGAAGTGGACTGATTCTTCGACTACACTTGTCATCATGGCCAAGAACAAGAAAAAGCCCCCCGTCAAGACTGCTAAGAGGAGTTATTCCAAGAAGAATCCTCCCGATCCCATTGTTCCGCCACCACCAGAACCCAAC